>Ga0136643_10011413_pt1 | contig 13180 bp, 5 predicted proteins | sample TergutLab28metaG_FD_96883 | JGI IMG/M metagenome (GOLD analysis project Ga0136643, IMG submission 96883) | Labiotermes labralis P1 segment gut microbial communities from Petit-Saut dam, French Guiana - Lab288 P1 (version 3) (version 3) | ecosystem: Host-associated > Arthropoda: Insects >...
TCAGCCTACACAACACAACAAGTACTCGCTAGCTCCTGAAGATGGACGTATTAACGTCTGAAACATGTTGAACAATATATAATAAAGCAAGTGTCATCTAGTTGGTCAACCATTATTCAAATAACAAATGTACGTACTTTAAAACTATTAATTTATTCTGATTAAATTTTAGATTCTTTTGAGAAAACTAAATAAAAGGAATGCCATACCATAAAACGCATGTTTTACGTTCACAAACTAAATTTGGACGATGTGACTGAAACATATCCTATACAACAGATCTAAGTTTTGACATAGCACTTCACGAGAGACGATAAAGCTAGACGCACTCAGAGTATCTACAGTCCCAATTCACCCCCTTCCGACATTCTCTTCAGATATCTTTCGAAATGGGAAGCGAAGGCTGCACTTAATCCACCAATTCCTACATTAGGATTCGAGTAATTTGCTCGGAACTCACCGAAACAAAAAGGGTTCTTTATAAATGTTTACATCACACATCAACTGTTATGCCTCCTGTAAAATGGGTACCGGGTCTTTCCCGGGGGCAAAGTGCGGCCGGGGCGTGCTGCTGACCACTCACCCGGTTCTAGTGCTGTGATCATGAAAGAGCAGAGCTATATCTCTACCCACCCTCTGGGCCACACCGGGGCCTGTAACGCGATCACTTTTTCCTTTTTTTAACCTTTTCTTACATCAACTGTTATACCACAAAGAATGCAATTTATGTGATTAATGAACGTAACGTATGATTTCCTACAATAGTATGCCTAAGCACATGTCTGCATGTACAGGCAGCAAAGTATCATTCCATAGACAGCGATAAACACTCTTTAAAATCACTAAATGACACTCTCTTACGCGTAACAATCAAACACAATCGATGTTTGGTACACAGCAGAATATGAATTGTACGAATGAGCTGAAAATAATGAAAATTTATCCTACTAAACAAACATGTTTGCCGGTATGAGATATGGTTGAAGTTACGGAGAGTTTCAGAGTGTAATGTGGAGGTTTGCACTGCTGACTGTGTAATACAGATTTTTCCGAGGCGGTTACGAATATTTTGACACTCATAAACAATGCGTCGGTTATGTGTCTTTTCATTTTTATTTGGAGCAGAATACACAAGGGGCTTTAAGTGTACCCACAAATGAAAACCTAAAGGACTGAGGCCGGGCGAACGCGAGCGCCGTAACTCGCAGAATAAATGTTTGCGGACACGTATTGTTATGAAATTTTTTCCTTGTTTTCTTGTGGGAAACTCCCTTTTGAAATTTATCCAAGCATTTTAGGTACCTCCCCTTATAGCGTCGAATGGCAGGGCGATTTGTGAATTGCAAAGGATCTAGAAGAAAATGGGTTTGTGAATTGCAAAGGATCTAGAAGAAAATGGGTTTGTGAATTGCAAAGGAACTAGAAGAAAATGGGTTTGTGAATTGCAAAGGATCTAGCAGAAAATGAGTTTGTGAATTGCAAATGATCTAGAAGAAAATGGGTTTGTGAATTCCAAAGGATCTAGAAGAAAACGGGTTTGTGAATTGCAAAGGATCTAGAAGAAAATGGGTTTTGAATTGCAAAGGATCTAGAAGAAAATGGGTTTGTGAATTGCAAAGAATCTAGAAGAAAATGGGTTTGTGAATTGCAAAGGATCTAGAAGAAAATGGGTTTGTGAATTGCAGAGGATCTAGAAGAAAATGGGTTTGTGAATTGCAAGGGATCTAGAAGAAAATGGGTTTGTGAATTGTAAGGGATCTAGAAGAAAATAGGTCGTGGTCTAATCGAGGTTCTATTCTGGTATTTTCTTGGAAACCGAGAAAACGAAGGAAATGAATCAGGTCATCCAATGATCCGCCGAGAATCAAATCTGGTATCTCCCAACCACAATTGCAGACAATAACGACATCACATGTAGGATCGACAAGCTATTAAATTTCAAAAAATATATTAAACAAACATCATAGTTTGGACCTAAAAAACAAAACCCAGTGCGACAGCTAAAACTTAAAAGAAATGTGTGATATTAATATAGAATTTAAGATTAAAATTTCATTTTTAATATAGAATTTAATATAAGAGACGTGCACTGCAGAAAATTGGATTTTAGCATGCACATCACTGCAATTCTGTAATGTGACCCAGTCAATAAAATATAATATATCAAATCATATACAACAAATAGTTAAAGTTTACTTTTAATTTTCGGTGGGCATTACGCCAGTTACATGATTCAACACAGGCTGACAGAGCGTTCGTGACTAAATTTTAGGACCAAATGCATGCTGGAGGCAAAGTTCGCACTTAATTCTCGTTAATTCGCAATACAACTCTGTCAGCTACACACCAACTTTCGCTTGTTAAATTATTTGATAAATCGTAGTCGGAGGGTAACAGAAAGTTCATTTCGAAAAACCAGTCATCTGAAAGCTCCAAAAATTGAATTAGGATCCGCATATACGGATTATTAACACTTGCGTGTCATTTGTTAGGCACATTAATGCACGTCATTACAGGACAAATAAAATGTGAGTGTCGTCAGGTTCGCATTAACTATTCCTGTTAGATAAAGTTACACTGAGGCAACGGAAATAAGTCTCATGGATTTTGGAGACAACAGAGCTCGATACCTCCAACTTATAATTCTTTCGCATTTCTCTCGAGCCTCCCTCTGGTCCACGACGACCAACCACAGGCTCTGGATATCGCGTGTTTATCATTACCAACATTTCTGTGAACAGAATGGCTAGACGACTGGAGGGGAAAGTAAAGAAATACGCTGGAGAGGATATCGCAACACGGCTACCGGGATACGGAGTCAGTGTGAGGAATTTATTTTCGTACAATGAATCCAGTCACTACCTGTAAATATCTTCGATCGACTGCACATCAATGCACACATGCAATGGCTATTCCATTTCTGTATTCGGTAGTGAGTCCAGCGTTTGATTCTCTCGTAATGTAAGCAAAATAACCTAACAGCCTTGTTTCTACATTCTCCAAAATTCGTCATTCAAATTCATAATAATCGTATTACAATAACTGATGTTATTCAACACGTGTTCGGTTGAGGCATCATTTTAAATAAACAAAGAAAAAGTCACAACCTCTTATTTAGAACTACATAAAACGTCGAGTTAAAAATCGTTGTTATATAAACAACAATCAGCCACTATCTTCTTCTGTTCAACGTGACATAACGTAAATTATAAAGTTAATTTAAATAAGTCAATAAAGCCTTACTAACCACACAAATACACAGACACGGAGTGACCCGAGAAGACACCGTGCCCTTACTTAACGACGAGGAACCGTATGTCAATGCAGTGCGCCGTGGTGCGTTTTGATACCTTCAGGTGACTAATGGCAACATTGTCAGTATCTGTAAGTGCAAGCAGTACGTCATGAGCGTTCCTACCACCTACGGGTACCACAGCGCACCACGGCAATCTGTGTGCACGCACAGATCCACGTGGTAAGATAGTTACTTCTTGGCCACGCTGTGTATGACCACGGCTGAGTTTTAAGCTCTTGCTTTGTATTCGGCAGGCCAAAAGTGGGAAGTCAGGCACGGTTGCCGGCTATGTTTACAGGTTCAGCGGCTTTCCTTAGCCACTCTGTACAGACACTAAGTTAGTATCTTCAAATTGGCTGATATCGTTTGCACTCTTCTTATTTTAAATTCAGTTCCAAAGCAATTCACTTTGAAACAGTGTGCTGGTACTTCAATAATATAAGAGTAAGTTGCTTAACCTATAAATATGGCGTCTTGAAAAAAATGAAGCACACTGCACGTGGAAAATATCTGCAAAAAGGCCCAGTAATCTTGGTCTGCATCCCAATTTTACTTTTATAGATCGTCGTTTAAGAAAAAAAACGACAAATTTCGGAGAAACTCGTATTCAATGGATACGGAACAAAATTAGATTTGACAATAAACTTTTAATGCAGTTCCGAGAGTAAAATTTAATTTAAATCTGTAGAAGAGTTTTGGTGATTAAACGTGCCTTTAGAAAACAGGCAACGGGTTCCCAGTACAAATTTTGTGCAAACTGAAGACATTAGCGACGAATGAAAAAAGTGATCAATAGAACGTATGTCGTCGGTATAAGAATGAACAAGACATCAGTGTACGCACAGTACAAACGTAACACTGAGATGCTTTCGCGTAACCACTTTTGTCGTGGTAAAGCAGTGAGTATTAAATATTCTGCGTGTCTGTAGCCTTAGACATGCAGCACGCCAAGCGCATGCGTCGTATCATACCGTCATCTGTGGCCTATCAGACCCTACCGTATTCTTCCACATTAATTGACAAACGGCAAGATTTTCTGAAAAAAAATCTACTGAACACAAAATGTGTGTTTTGATTTTCCCTACAATTCTGTCTGAAACATTTCTCATTGTAAGAAGAATTAAGCCAGATATTTTCATAGACGTACATAGGACTTCAGGTAAAGAACCTGGTATTTTTCTCAGACTTCAATGAAAGCCCAATTTTCTCGACGGATTTTCGACAAATACTCAAATATCACATTTCATTAAAATCCGTCCAGTGGGAGCCTAGTTGTTCCATGCGGGTGGATAGGCAGATATTACGAAGCTAATAGTTGCTTTTCGCAATATTGCGAACGCTCTTAAAAATAACAGAATAAACTACAGTGTTTAGTGGACATATTATCTGATCTGTTAGAGACTCCTGTGGTGTTTCTTGTGCGTCCACTGATAAGCAGTTACCGACGTCAAGCAGACCGAAGAAACTTCTTGGACTGCTTGACCATGCGATCCTTCGAAACCTCAGTTACTATTTAGCATTCGACAAAGCGTAAAATCCCAGAAGACGTGAACCTTCGACAACAGAACTGTGTAAACCTCAAAATATATTCCCTTTCCAAAAATACATAAATAACCAACAAAATGCATTTCAATATTCTTTTATGTATTTTATTCATAATATTCTCACCCACGTGTTTCGGCCGGTATTCCGTCCGTCTTCTTATTACAAGTATATTCTTGCAATAAAAACATCACACTGAAGATAGCCACAATACCAGCTGAAACATATTCGTAAAAATTTTGTGCATAAAATGCATAACAGAATATCGACGTACACTTTTTTGTTCTTTATATATTTTTGGATCTGATTAATGTAAGAAAGATGGAACGTATCGAAATATTCCAATCAATTTCGTCTTAAGTCTGTGTGTGGTTGGTATCATGATATTATAAGGTGTAGAGTCAATAACGACAATATCAAAGCTCGCCATTGGCCACGATTCCGAGCTTGTTACGCACACTTCCCGTCCTCTGATTCAATTTCGTCATCAACCTACACCTTCTGATTTTTTTTTAAATTTATAAAGGTTTGTACTCTCATTACAATTCTGCAGGTATCCCATCCTTCCCCTAATCCAGCCAGACTTCCAGCCTATTGTAGAATCCTAATTGCACAATTTTAACAACAGTATGGCATTTGAATACATCACAACGTTCATCCTTGTGTCATATCCTGAGGTGTTCACTTCATTAAACCTTCTTAGGTGTCTTCTCTTCCTGAGCCCTCTTCACAAATAATTCTATATTCCCTCTAAAGAAAGGGCCACTTTTTACAGCTACATAATACTACTAATACAATTACCAAAACCCCGATCTTTAGCACATTAAACACCAAAAGGATCGACAATGTTCTAATCTGGCGAAACTAAATTACGTAAAGTAGCAAGTGAGTCAGAATCTCGAAGTGAGTTACACCATGACGTGTCGTTGGTGACATCACATATGGTTGGTAATTTTGACAGTTTCCATAGTTACTGGGGTGCGATTCGACGATAGTGTAGTCATATTTAAGTAATAATTAGGACTGTCCTTAATAGATTTGTTCTTTTAGGCGTAGTATAAAATTCCAAGAAAATAGTTAAAATATTTCACATCTCATAATGATTGTTGATAATTATAAAGAAGTAACAATAACGGTGACCTAACCAACAAAGAAAATAATGATACATTACGTGTTGACATTAGTGAATCGCTAATGTTTAAAAATCAGTAAAAAGTGGAGTAGCATTAATGTAATTGACCCAAACAACATGAATAAAAGAAAATGATGCAAAGGTGTGTGGAGTAACGCGTGAATATTTTGGCAACCCGTCATATGAGGGGCACGTGGCTCATAACATACGTAATATCCACTCTGCAGTCACAGAGAACATAATTTGTGTCCATTATAAACACCTCTCCGTTAATATTGTATAAGGAAATAGTGGTTTTTACCTGTAAGAATCATACAAAGCAAATAAATACACTCTGTAGAAAGAATTAATAGATTATTCATGTCAAACAGGGCAGTACATATAGTTGTCGCTAAACTTTAAAGAGACAGCATTATATTAACAGGTTATCTGCACAAACAAATAGTAAATAACTAAATAAACTACAGATTCATGCAGTTATATATTGTTCAATGCAACATAAAACTAACCTTTTTTTGTACAATATCTTACAGAAATTTCTAGAATCGTAGGCTTACTAGGCTGTACGGAGTATTCTGCAACAGAGTTTCGTGGTGTAATCTCTGATAAATAGCTGTACCACACGAACCCCTTTGAAATTTATGACGCCTATTAAAACTCTCTCGTTTCGCACAAGGAGAGAGAAAACCGAGAGAGGGGGAGAGAGACTTGGCCGCTTCAAGAAGATTCACGGTTTCATTTCCACCTCTTTTCCTAAGCAAGGAAGTTGGTGAGATGTGAGGTTTTGACGGATGGAACTGCAAACCGTGACGATGTGTAAAACTGTATAAATTTGCCCTTGTTTCGGAGTAACGTGTTCCCTCCAACCTCAGGGTAGGAGAGATCGACACTGAAGGTAGAAGCAACACGTACTTACAAAACTTCAGTTATTTTCTACCAGACTACACGGAGTTATAATATTCATAATAACACGGAATTTCTTTGTCGTAATGCTACAACAACCCGCCTGCACTCTTTCTTGAACCTCCTACACTCGTTTTAAAAGCGCGCACCTTTATATCCCCTTAGTACAGAACAATAAAGGGCTGATATGCACATTTGGAGATGTCGGTTCATGTCAGTGGCGTCGAAGCACCGCAGCCAGTTAATACCAGTAGTTCGTTTTTCAAGAAATTTCCTGTCTTTTGTCAAACTAGATGGTTCATTACCGTGTCCACAACAGACAGGTACTGAACCCTATCCTGGATCACATAAATCTAGTACACATCCTTCAACTCCGTTTCCTCAACATATATTTTAATATTATCCTACAATCTGCACCTACATCTCCCAAGTGGTCAGCTAAAAATAAAAATGACTAAAAATAACCATGCCCTAGCTAATTCTACATACAACACCATGTAGTTTTCAAAACATCATTAAATAAAACAAGAAGGGCGAGGGGGAAGGGGCACCGAGAGCAGTTTACCTTCCCTCATGAACTGAAACGTCAGTCAGGCCAAAGTGCTACTCTGTTGTTTTGAGACCTAACAACACACACGACTTACGACCAATGATTACGTACAGCAAATCCAGCTACACAACGGTCATATTTGACAACAGTTTCATTCACAGGCAGCGTATAATTGTTAAAACAGGCAAAAGCCGATACAGGAAAACACAAAACTAATTCGTCAATATATTATCTTATTTAACTCGTTTTACTAACCAGAAGTAACGGACAATCATCCAAAAACCTGTAAAACCTCATAGTAAGTTAGCCATCTAGCATCACCCGCATACTGACAAATGAGATACAAAGGCAAAAGATAGCGAATTACGTTTCATTTGGCATACCCGGAATTTATTTTCCAACACCAATAACAAAAACAAATCTTTCAATAAAAACTCTTACAAATATTCTACATTGGTTGTAAAATCTAGTGAAATAAATGCATAAAAGTGTGGTCATTTGCCATCAAAATCTGTGGTCATGTTACACCTTCGAAAGAGAGAAGCAATTCTGATAAATTGAGTACTTCAATATCTTCACCAAAAGTAAAAAAGATGAATTCAGTTTGGTTGATTACCCGCCCAAAAACATCTTGCAAAGTTAGCCTCGAATGTCACCGCTTTTGTTAGAAAAAAGTTAATCACACAAAAAAATTAGTGCGTGAAATAACTTCCAAGCAATTATTTTGGTATGGTAGGTATTTAAATCCTTGAAGCACGAAATTAATGTAAATAACAACTCAAAACTCAGCTCCTCTCTCATAAAAGTAAGGCGTCCTTACTAAAAACAACCAAACAGTTACTGCTGCATACAAAAATAACGGTTTGATGTTTGTGTGACAGTGCGTCACTGATACTATAATATAAACAGCCAACTACATGCAACAATAATAATTTTATTAATAAACTCAATCAGCTCAACATGTTTCGGGCGATAATTTCGCATCCTCAGTAATACTAGACTGTGTTTACAGCTTGTGGTATAAAGCACCGACAATGCTGCCTGCTGGTGACCAGGTTGAGGTGGAACTTAGCAGTCACCAGCAGGCAGCCCCGTCGGTGCATTATACCACAACCTGTAAACACAGTCTAGAGCAACTGAGGATGGGCGAAATTATCGCCCGAAATATGTTGAGCTGATTTAAATTGTTAATCAAATTATTATTGTTGCATCTAGTTGGCTGTTTAAATTATTGTAAAAATAACAGTCCTTACTTATTCTGAGATTACAGTAAACACATCTACATGCGTGTTTTGTTGGTAAAATGCGTAGCCATTTACAACTAATATTAAAGCAAGCAGCAGATCGTAAATAGTAATCAAGTTGCTGAAAAAAGTAATACGATTTTTGGCCGCTTCCAAGCAACACATTCATACTGCAATGGATGAAAATAAAGATCAGTAACAAGTTAATGACGTACCCGTTTCTCTAATAAAGAATAGGACCTTCCACACTAGATCATAATGACCAGTTATACCGGGTGAAAATAAATTCGCGCCGTTTTTAAAAAATAAGCCTAAAATTGTACGCAACATCGTAAACTGAGACGCTTAATTTTCGAGGTATTCGTCACCGTTCAATGGCGCAAGCTATCAAATGATCAAACTCAACGCGCCTCGTAAATACGCGTGTAATGGCTGTGCAGAACGATCACCTAGAAATGTATGTGCATTCCAAGAGAAGTCGCAGTTTCAACTGACGGTCGAAAAGTACTCTGAAAAACGTGCAAAATCACATGAGCTTTACATTCGAGTCTGCATGACGTCAACCAACAAAGTGCAGATTCCCGTGAATGATGCATGACAACGGACGCCTGCTGTGCATTGTGTGTCTTGAGTACACTTAACAAAGTGCTGGTATCTCGTTGATGAAACTGCTGAGGAGCGTGTTACCTTAATTTAGTGCGACCTGTATCACGAAAACTAAGTGAATCAGGGCACGTGTTGTATATTTTTTTAAATTATCTCGTAACATTACATCACAATGCAGACAGCTTATACGCGAATTATACTTTGCATTGTATATGTCTTCAAGTATATATTAGCATTAATATGCTCCATATTTAGTTGATTCATTTCAACAGTTGTGTTTGGAGAAGTTAAAATTTCTCCTACCCAACTCTTCCTCAGCACCGTGCTATAATTTAATAACACTATAGTATTTGGTTTTTCGAGAATAATATGGTAAGGAAGAAATTTTGATCTAAAATGGAGAATGTAATAGGAGGTTGGGGAAAAGTGCACAGTAACGAGCTGCATGATTTGTACTTGTCACTAAATATTATTCATGTAAAAAAATCAAGGAAGTTAGGATGGGCGGGGTATGTGAAACGAATAGGGGAGAAAAAATGCATAATGGATTGTGGAAGGGAACCCTTAAGGAAAGAAACCATTTGAAAGACATAGGCCTAGAAGGGATGATAATATTTAAATGGACCTTAAAGAAATAGGATTGGAGGGCGTGGGAAGACTTAGTTTGGATCAGGATAAAGTAGCAGCTGTTGTGAAGACGGTAATGCACTTACTTATTCCATAAAATGCTCCTAATTACATATCTACGGTACTAGTAGCTTCTCAAGAAAGAAACTGTTAGTTTCTCAGTTAGTTAATAAATTCTAGCGATTATACAAATTTTTAAGAACCTTGCTACCCCAGTAACTACTATGCCTTAACAAGTATAGTTGTTTACCTACATATTAGCACTTAATAATGCGAAAAGAGAAAATGTGCATAAAGGAACAGCACGTTGAATACTCCTACCATATCCTAGACTGTCATTAAAGAGTAAAGGACATAAAGTTTCACTCTGTCAGTAATATGGTGGGCAGTATTCAAATTAGATGGCAGTGCCTGGCAGTAAGAACTGAGAAACAAAAATATTTACAGTTTGGCCTTGCTTCTCAAAGAACCAACTTACATTTTACGAACAAAATTGTACTAGCCACTTATAGCAGCAAGCCTCAAGGGGGAGCGCTCTGCTTAACTACAAAAGCCTGGGGCCTACAAAGTGTCTTGAAGCAAGGGTTCGTAGTAGGAGTTTATGTTACCCCCCCCCCCCGCCGTAGCAAACAGCCAAACAGTCCTTGGCAACAATGACCAGCCCCCAAATCACAACAGCTGAAATACGCAATTTAAGACACAGAACTGGCGAACTGGCAGGGATCAGCAGCTTAGAAACTACCATCAGACAAGTTGGAATTATCTTCCATCAGACAAGTTGGAATTATCTTCCCTGCTATAAACCAAGCAGCTAAAGTACTGCAGAAAAAAACAAAACTACAAAACAAAAAAGGAATTAGAAGAAGAGCAATGGCAGGTGTTACTGCTACTTGTTTAGGAAACGCCGAGGACTTTAAAAAGTTAAGTTTATACAGTGTCACAAACTTCAAAAGAATGAGTCTTTAAAATGTAGCCTACATTCAGTAACCTCAAAAAGACACTGTGCTCCTGGTTTATTATATGCAGTAACTTTAAAAAGTTCCTGGAATTCGCTGATATAATTTACAGGAATTCTCTGGTATAATTTATAGGAATTGCTGCATGGGGGAAATTTTCGTCTCATAAGTCGGTTCGTCGCCTTAGGGACACGGTCAGAAGGAAATGCCCCGAAAAATAAAGAGCAAACATTTGGTTTCTCCTTCTCGGCAATGGTCCAGCACACCGGTCAGTTTTGGTCAAGGATTTCTTAGCAAAGAACAATGTGACAACACTGGAGCATCCCCCAAACTCTTTTGACCTTGTCTAAGCCTATTTTTGCCTGTTTCCTCGACTGCAATCAGCACTGAAGGGACGACGCTGCTGACATAATTAAGAATGAGACGGAAGAGCTGAAAATTCTTTCACAAAATGGCTTCAAGGAATGTTTCTAACATCTTTACAGTCGCTGGCAGAAATGTATAGTTGCACAAGGGGACTCATTTGAAGGAAATGTAGCTTCAGTGATTTTACTGTTTCTATTTCTCAAAAATAAAGTGATTCCGGAAACATTTTGGTGCAAACTGGACATCAGAATTGGGCTCTTGTAAACACGGTAAAGGATCGTCGAGTATAAAAAATTCTTAGATCTTCTTGAATAGCTGAGAAGTTGAGAGGATCTCAAGCACGGACAATGCTGCATGGAGTCAGTTACTTCCTGGTAATAGAATGGGTGAATTTTCCCACGTTCACACCAAGAAGTTAATTGGTGAGAGGGGGTAGAGTTCCTGTCATCCTGAACTCTGGACGCTTTACTCCCTAGGCAAGATCGTCCAGTACCTAGTTAAGAGGCAGCTGCAAGATACTAAAGGAAAGAATGAAAGGTCATCTCACCATTAGGCCGGCAGTTTGGTGTAGGAATTTACTTAGGAAGTAAAGTGAGATATTTAGTTGGAATAAAGATGTCTTTAGGTGTTGGAAAGAATCTAGGAGGTACACTATTCCAATCCCAAATTAATGCCTCCAATGTTTACATTTTCTACCACGTTGTACTTAATAACTCTTGTGAGTTCAATTGATAAAATTAAATTCAAGGCCCTGCTTCTTCCTTGAAATTCTGGAAGGCATAATCGGTTGTAAGAAATTCAAAACAAGAAAATATAATTAACTATAAGGACTTTCCGAACCTTAAGAACTTTAAAAATTTTCATTATATCTAAAAAGATTATCAAAATCGATTCTGAAATATCTCGATATTCTCTGTCTCAGGTTTCAACCTCTACAATACGTGTTCAGTACAGAATATTCTATCTGGCCCAAATTACCAGGAAAGTTATTAACCGAAAACCACATTTTGTACGAGCAGGATTCCAATTTCCAGCAAAGCACAGGTAATTTAATAAAGCACATCCCGTTGTGTCATAACTCAAAAGATGGAAAGAGGCGTGTCATCAATTTCAACACAAATTATATTCTCTTTCAGAGGCATTTACACAACACATAGGTTGTACTGCGACTGACAACTTGCCTTTTTTCTTCTGATGCACAGCTACGTCTAGCAACCGCAGGGGATGCCCTGTTGAAAATACTCGTCAGTGAATTAGCGGAAATTCGGGTATTATGAAACAGCCGGACAATAAAGAGTGTCACGGTTTTTTTTCCGTTTGGAGGTACACAGCGGGGCAACGTGCTCAGATTCTACAAAGATGCCCCTATAGGATACCGCGGTTTTGTAAAGGTTCGGGCTCCTTTTCTTTTTATGCCGTAACATGTCATCCTGTTTGTTTTTCCCGGAAATGTGGCACATTAGAAGGAACTGCATTTATAAAGTGTATATTACTTCAAAGCGCCAGATTAAACCATGCGTTCGCATAATCGCGAAAAACGCGTACTAGTTTTGTCACGTCCTTCTGTCCGTCCCTCTGTCCGTCCGTCCGTTCGCATGTATCAGCGCGGCTCTCACTGAACGGATTTCCGTGGAATTTGATATTGCGGATTATATAAGATCTTCCCACAAACCAAAAAATTTGGTCAAAGTCGGAAAGAATGTCGGAAACTACACGATGACCTAAGTACATTCTATCGTCACCGGCCATATGAATTTGTCATAATGTTGTATTGTTGACAGTGACATGTACCATCAACAACACACATACTACATATTTATTAAAACCAACTAATTTCACATACTTGTCAAACCATTTAAAACCACATTATTGGATTAAAATGGATTTAAAATATCTCCTACATGTTTCAATCCCTCTATGGGATCATCCTCAGGGAGCATAAAATAATGTAGGACTAAA
>Ga0136643_10011416_pt1 | contig 13179 bp, 6 predicted proteins | sample TergutLab28metaG_FD_96883 | JGI IMG/M metagenome (GOLD analysis project Ga0136643, IMG submission 96883) | Labiotermes labralis P1 segment gut microbial communities from Petit-Saut dam, French Guiana - Lab288 P1 (version 3) (version 3) | ecosystem: Host-associated > Arthropoda: Insects >...
CAGGGTGCCTTCGCATTATTCCGGACGTCGCTTCCGCCTACCGCACCCCGTTCCGGTTCTTCGCTCTGTTCCGACGCTACACCAGTCGAATGCGTGTTGTCCTCTTGCATTGCTTCCCCATCTTCTGCTTGGTGGTTATCGCCGTAGCCTGTCTGTGTACTCTGTTGGTCCGCCTCCATCTCCTTCGCCCCTAAATCATACCTCGGACTACTATTTCCACTTACCGCAATGTCGACCCATGATACTGTGGGCTCCTTGGTCGTTTCAACCCCACTCTTCGCCTCTTGGGGCAAACCTGGTTGAAATGTCCCGTTTCACCGCAGCCATAGCAGGTCGTGGGCTGTCCTTCATATGATACTAACCCTCTATGTCCCGCTATCATTATATGGGACGGAATATGCTTCGTTAAGGTAATCACTACGATTCTGACGCCGGTAAAAACCTTATAACGATTGGCCTTAGACCAAACCTCTCGCTGCATCTCCTTTATCTCACCATATTGGGAGAAGGCGAAACTTAATTCCTCATCTGGTGTTTCAGGGGGAAGGTTTGCTAAACTCACACGCCTCGTGCCCTTTCCAGCCATTTCGATCTTCACTTGCGATATTTCCCCATTGTCGTGTTTGTATTCGGACTGGCCGGTGGTTGAATGGAGTAAGTCCTGCAGGTACTGGAAATCGGTGAATTTGATGTACATTTGGTGGCGCGTCCCGTCTATCTGTACCATGGTCACTACATTTTCCGGCACGTGGAGTTGTTCAAAAATCCATTCACGGATGTCAAGAGCTGAAATTCGGGGGCTTTTAGGGTCAAATGAACAGACCACAGTGTTGTGTCTTTCACTCATAATTCTCTTGTTCCTACTCCGTTTCTCTGCACTCACACTAACAATATAGTAAGCCACACTACGCACAGTCACTTCCTTTCACTCGCTGCCCGTTGGCTGGCACTGCTTCACTGCACAACCTTCATGCTCAACGACTGCAAGCAGACTGGATTCTATCCCGGACCGTCCAGCCCGTAGTCAGTCGCTATACCGACTGAGCTACCCGGCCCACATCCAATACATACAACATGTGATTATTAAAATAATTTTAGTGACTTTAAAATTTACAATTGTTTAATTCTTGTTCTGTGCTTACCGGTCACAAAGCAGTAGAAATGAACCGTCAATGTACAGAGACATTCATTTGGAATATCATCATTCTTTATTAATTCTCCGACACGGTGCGGTCTTCATATGACCATCACTGGAGGGAGTGCAACAGGACTACGAAGTCACATCAGTTTCTGTTCGTTAAGTAAACTCCCTGTAATCTTCCTGCTGATATATATATATATATATATAAACCGAAACATGCTGGAGAATTAATAAAGACAGGGGTAATTGCGAATTCCTGTGTATTTCAAAGTCTCATTCACACACAACCGAGAATTATTTGCATTTGGAAAGTTCTCCCCAAGTGTCGTGTGGAAAGAGAATGGGGACGGAAATTAGGATGACTGATCATGTTCTGTTTTCATTTACAATTCAAAATCCTCAAATTTTGAAGACTTCCCACCATATTTTCATGTACTGTACCATTGCTCCAATAAACTCGACTTAACCTTACAGTACAATTTGCCTTATTCGAGGAATTGACAACGACCAAAACGAATTCTTCGAAAGCAGTAGTCTCAAATAAACAATTTAGAATTCCAAACCAAAGGAACGTAAACTTCCTTCTATTAATAGTTTTAGAGCAATGGCAAAAATATCCACGGGGCTTTCAGTCGCACTTTGTCTGTTATATACAAAACTGTCACATTTCTCCAGCAGCCTTTCTGAAAAATCCATAATCTTCAACTGTTCAAAATATTTTAGTTATTTTATGGAAAATGGATTTCTTGCGTATCTTCCGGTGACACAAAATGGCGGGTGAGTAGATTTCTTAAGCAAATGAAAGACTTGTCTTCTTAAAGAAAACTCCGCTCATGAAGTTTAGTATTTAGTCAGTCAGTAGGTCGGTGTACCGATCAGTCTTTCTGTCAGTCACTCAGGCAGTCAGCGTTTCAGTCAGTCAGTTATCATTTATATTACTATGACCCCCAATGAATCATTTCCTGAGTCAAGTAAAATCAGTATGTATCCCGACGACTTACTTCTTTATGATACATTTTAATATCATTCCCTCAAGTGCATTCAGGTCCCCAAGCATTCCCTTCACTGTAGCCGTCAGTAATATTTAAAATTGTACATCAGCTTCTGCAATTTAAGGGTATTTTTCCACTGTCAATTAAATCCGCCTGAATAGACCTGTCTAGTTTTTGACGGTGTGTCCTGCTATTATTAGAAAAGGAGGCATCAGTTCTCTGAACTAATTTGTCCCACGTGCATCTTCGCCTGTACATTACATTTGCTCTACAATCACCTCGAATAGCCTGACCTCAACCAAGCAGATATTCACAAGCCCGTGAGACCCTGCGGCAGGTACAACGTGATATGACGCATGAATACGAAATGCAGTATGGGAAGCGTTACAGTTCGAATATGGGTTACAGCAAAATTTCAAATCTCACAGTGGAAACTGTTACACTGTGCGGCTAGTCAATTAACATGTAAATGCATGGTTATTTCTGTGCAAGTTCTGAAACAGTGCAGAGTGCCGCGATGGTAAAACGTTTAGGTTGTGACGTTCTTTTTGAACCATGCCATTTCACGGCTCTTGAAATATCAATGTAAAATTGTTGCTAGATTTTTTTGTCCCTATAAATAAAAACGCCTAGTCTTAGCACCGCCGAGTGTTGTGTGCACTTCAGTAGAAAACATAAAAATTTTATGGTCCCCATGTACACTAAGACAGCTATATTAGTGCAGCACCGACGAGTCAGACATTTATCGCCGCGATTTTTTCTTTCATGTTTTTAACTCCTGGCAACTTCATCGTTTCACGCTACTAACACATAACCAACGTGCATATGTACAGGGTATCAATTTTCAGAGTTTGATATGCAAGGATACATGAATTAATGTCAAATGGTGTGAAAAGATTATTATATTATTTGGCCTTAAACCACAGGGGTATGAGGCACTCATTTATTTTTAATCATTTCTGAATCATTCTTCCATTCGAAGTTGTTAAATCTTGCTATACTGTTTTCAAAAAATAAATCAATAAATAAAGTAAAAAATAAATTCAGACTAATGTAACAATTCATAGTCACTGGTAATACTGTACAAATTGTTGTGAACTAGTACGATGGAGAAAAAATTATATAATGCGGAGCTTCATGATTGGAACTCCTTGCCATATATCAGCGGTGTGAACAAGAAAATAAGGGTGAGATGGGTGAAGTGTATAGCACATATAGGAAAGAGTTAAAATGAGTACAGGATTTTGGTGTGGAAAGCCGAAGGACATGGACCGATTGGAAAACCTTAGTGTAGGTGGGAGGTTAATTTCTAAATGATCTCGAAGAAATGGAAGGGGGGAGTATGGATTCAGCTCTTGTAAACATGATGACGACCTTCCGGTTTTATAAAATGCTAAAAGTATTTTAATTGGCCGAGGAAATATTAGCTTCCCCGTCAGCACTTTTCCCCATGAAGGTAATAAATACTGTGAGCAGACTACATGCACTAGGCAATAAACAAAGTGGTTAACGCGTGAATTTTGCCAGCCTCATGACTTATTGCAGTAAACAGCGATAGCCTTATGAGTTGTAGGATATTTTTGTATGTCGCGCCCTGTTTTTATTACAAAGATTTATCATAATCACTGTCTGACAGACATCAGTGTTTACCTTACAGAGTTACAAACGAAAATGGCAATAATAAAGCAATATGTTATTGTCGCCAACACGTATGTGAACATTGCCATATTTCAAAGTACATATTAGCCATTTTGTTGACGCACTGCGCTACAAGCCAGAAGGTCACGGGTTAGATTCCAGATGTTGTCATTGGAAATTCTCATTGAAAAATCATTTCAGTTGTTCAATGGCCCTGGGGTCAACTCAACTTCTGAGAGAAACGAGTTACTGCCTTCATTTGCCGACTGTCTAGAAATCTTGGTCGACTCAACCTCCCGGACCCATAACGGTCTGTCCAGACCTGTAATGGAATAGCTATTGGCCATCTTGACATTAAAAAAACCTTCAGGTGACGAATATATGTAAAGTTACAGTCAGACACAACATGTAACATTTTACACAGCTTGTCTCAACAACAACATGTTTCAACCTTTTCGTAGGCCATCATCAGGTTGATCACTTATCCTTTATAAGGTGACCATGCAATATACAGTGTCGTGTTTTTGTAGTTAGCGAGATCTCGTGAATGTCTATAAATTTTTCATTCAAAATGGTCACAATAATAGTATATTTAAAAGTTATTGTAATATAAAAAAATATAAAAATTAGGTGTTTGGATCTCAGGAGGGGGAGTGCGGTGTAGAAATTAGGAAATATTGCAGTTTAACTGTGCTGGTTTTCGGTAGTGGCTTAATAAATTGGATGTTGCGTAGTGCCGTAATAATCGGTTCCTGGAAGATATTGCGCAGAAGTCGTTGTTTAATAATTAATGATAGTGCGTGTTAACCGTAGGTGGTTGTTTAGTATGGGGGCCCAGGCTTGAAATGTTGTTTTTGCTTAGTATGAATCTATATCAGACGTATGATGTATGAAGCGAAGGTTTCCTTGGTTGGCTGGTATATTTGTTTTTTTCATTATCTATGAATAAAATAGTTTGTTATAAGACAAGTTTTGATTATGAGGATAATGTCGTTGTTCTTTTTAAATATTAGGTAAATAGTACTTACATATTGTAAAGGTGCTTATTGGTATGGCTATCTTTGTTGATACAACATGTAAATAGAATGCCTCAAAATAGATTACACAGGGTAATGAAACACTAATCCCCAACTGGCAGAAGGAATCATGGTAGACCTCTGAAGAGACTTCTGGATACGTGAGACTGGAACGGGTCAACAAGTGGCTCAACTCCATGAAAGGTAAATGATGATGATGATGATGATGATGATGATGATGACCTTTATTGAAAGCGGCAATATTTCCTGAATTCTTGTGATAAATAACTTTACCCTTCTTTCCTCTGAAAAGACATAAAAACGTATTTAGTTTTCAAGCATTAATTTGTAGATCATCATCCAACTAACTATGTTTTTCGTTTCGTTCTATAGCTCGTTTCTACAGCTTGACAGTAGAACTCATGTAACATTATCTTTCCTGCTTGGTAGACCAAGCAGGAAAAGACAACGTCAAATTCTTCTGCTTATAAAATAAAGTATTAATTTCAGTATTCTTTCTCTCATAAAGTTCCCGGCACCGTCTTTTTTAGAACTCAAGATAATGTAATAAAACTTCAAGTAACCCCGAGTAATTAACCGAATACAAATCAATATAAGACAAAAAAGAAACATGGTCCTCCCTCCCCAGAGTGCCTCGTTTAGTTGTAACAAACAACACTGACCCGAACCTTGTGTGCAGGCTACAAGCAACACAGATTATAACTTCCTGAACAAATGAGACAACGAAAGAGGACGCATCACTGATGGTCAATGCAACCCCCCATCACAGCTACCATAAAGGTTACGAGGTCACCGCAGTGACGTCAGGACATGGTACAAAAGGAATGTCAGACGGGAGGCATTCACGTGATCACAAAAAGTATTTCATCATATTCAGCGCCCGTTAGTGGCTTTTAACGACGTATATCATGCAACCACTCTTTTATAACGATCAGGACCATAAAGTTACTTCGTACCAACCGAGTGTAAAAGTTAATGATAACTCAGTTTTAGTGACGTGTCGTAGATCGGATTTCGAAACTAGCTAGGTTTTTCCTATGTTTAGTGGGGCTTCCCACTCGTGTGATCGAAGGCAGGATTGTAACCTTCTTTGATAGGTTATAAATCAATACTATACAACAAAAACGATCGTTAATAGAAGGAAAGAAATGGTCCTGGCATCTTTTATCAACTGATTGATTCGTAAAATATTTAACGGCGTTTTTCATTTACGACGACAATGAAACAGTGAACTGTCTGAAAATGTTACTGATTTATCAAGAAGTTATTTGACGAACTTATCCCAACTACACAAAGTCACATTTCGAATACAACTGTAAGAATATCTGCTTTTGTGTTATTTCTTGGATATAATGTTCCTTTGACATGTGACCAATTCTAAAATATTTGGAAGGAAGCGATCGTGACCTAATCAAAATATTATTCTGGCTTTTTCTTGCCTGACTGAGGAAAATCACCAAGAACTTCAGTGAGGGTAGTGAGTCCTCCGTCCGCAAGTTTAACCATAAACATGCCAAGTGTGTGTGTTTGTGTGTAGAGAGAGAGAGAGAGAGAGAGAGAAATACAAAGAGACATAAACAGACACAGCACCACCACTACGTTAGCCTTTCCATTGATACGTATCTCTTACGAATGAGCAGGCTGTGATTTGTCTCAAAACATTAACTTAGCATTTCACAGCAGTAATGGAAGGAAACTAGGCAAGCCAGTCAGTGTCAGCAGTATCTGAAACTGGTAAATTTAGAGACCCGACTTTGCGATTCTGCTAGGAGTGCGAGCCAGACTAACCTAAATCACACTTCCTTACTTTTATCCAGTTTCTGCGGTCGCAGCGTTGAGTTGCGGACTGTAATTGTGTACTACAATTTAACATGATACAAATCCGCTAGATTCTGCTTTGGGAATTGATGAGGTTTCCATGCCTCTTCCAGAAAATATCATAATTCACCTTTCAGCGGGATTTTTTAACACAAAGCTGTGTAAAACAAAGCCGGTATTTATCATAAAACACAGAGACCGGATGTGACGTGTTGCTCTGATCCGGAAATATGTGGCAGTGGGCAGCCGACAGAAATAGTGGTATACATAATAAACTTCCTGGAGTAAAGGGGGGCGCATTAGTTGGTGTCAAACATTAATAAGCTAGGAATAGCAAGTATCTCCTTTCCCAATGTCGATAGACCATTCCTTCCTGTTTGGGGGATGCGCCCCCTCGCACGCACGCACAAACACACACAAACACTGGCCTCCAAAATGCAGTGGCTGATTCCTAGCCAGTGGGTTAAAGCCTGCTTTATTTTGAATATTGTATTTACTATCAACAACAATCGTTTACAGTTTTAGTGCGATTATGAAGCAGCCTGCAATTTAAAAGCCCACACCTCTGACACTGTGAGAGAATTATAAGCGCTTTTTATTTGTTTAAGTAATAAACCACTTGTTTTCTTTCAATTTATTCCTTTAATATATTTCAACATAACACCGATGCCAATTTCTGAGAAGGTAGAAACAACCCCACGATTTCTATAGTATCTGAAAAGCTTATTTTGACGGTAGCAAAAATCAAGACATTTGAACTTTAACTTTCTTCAAAATGTAAAAGATACCACGGGAGTAGCGAGGAAATTTTTCTACTTCGTAACATGTCAAGTTGCACCTGTAATAGCAAAAGTGAAGACAGGTTTAAATATTGTATCAAGCGTTCCTGCATAAGTTGATAAAACACATCACAGTGAGTGGGCAAATTTCTAAGCCCGTTCATTCAGATTTTCGTATTCGTTGGTTGCATCAGTTTAAATCCGAACCCGTGTTTACAAAATAAATGGTAAATACTTCATAAGGTTGTTATAAAACAATAAATTTTTAGCTCTTACCACTGAAAGATGAAGAGAAACATTATTTTTACTGATGATTGTAGGACTTCAGTTAAAGTCCAGTATCAGTAGCTAATGGAAGCAGCTCCTGCACAGCTGGCAGAATGATAAGTTAAAAGCAGAATGAATTTTTTCTATCACAATTGTAGAATGAGTCTAAGTAAATTCTGTTAAGATTGAAGACCGTTGAATGGCTGGAAAAATTCTGAGTTATTATACAAAACTCGTAACGCTTTTCTGTCACGCTTTTGATGTTAACATCAGTATCACATGAATTCGTATTGCTAAATCTCTAACCATATTCCCATTTAGTGTCAATCTATTTCAATAATCGTGAATAAAAGATGCTTGGTCCTTTGCATACTACGAGAGACGTATGATAACAAATCCTTGCCCCGATCTTCGGCCGTTATTAATATCGATGGTTAAAAAACTGACGCAAATTTTATGCTAAAGTATACGAACGTCCTCAAGGTAACTTTGCCAGGAGACACTAACATGGGAGACTCTTCAGGTAGTACAAGTAAACTACTGAGTTAGCATGTGCCATTGCCACAGGCGTGGAGGCTCTGAGACATGTAGTTAGGCTCTTCTCGAAGTTCCATCCGGAAGGTTGAGAATACATTCTGAATTTCGTCTTGGATTTGACCCAGGTTGACATCGGTATGAACCCGATGTAAGGGAGATCTATGTTTAAGGTTACACGGTGACCTGGAAATGGCTGTTCCGAGTCTGAAAACGGCCACGATTCCTCAAAATACATCTCACTTATTGTGACGATTGAAAATGAAGTGCGTTGTCTTAGGTAGATGGTCAGAGAAAGATGAAAGCGGAGGAATAAGAAGAGGAAACAAAGGAGGAGACAGACGTGAAATGTAGAAGAAAAAAGCTGGGGAAAATATAGATGAAGCAATAAATAATGGTACAAAGGGAAGTAGATGGCGAAGAGAGGAACAATAAAGTGAAGAAAGAGGAGGAGGAAAATAGGAACAAAGAGAGATGAATCAAAAGCGCAGGAAAAGAATAAGGAAAAGGAAACAAAAGGAATTATAAAATAAGAAACTTATTGTTCTTGTCACATCTGTGTGTTCTACCACGTGGCAAGCTGTCAAGTCGCAAAAGTTGATCTCTTTCTGATGACAAGCGGATATCGCATAAAGTGAAACATGAAGTCCCATGTTGCACTCAGCGGTGGAATAGAGTAGGTCCCTCAAACGGAGATGTCAAGCATCATTAGAATCTCATTTCTGTGGCTAACAAAAGCAACTATAGGGGTTTAAATCCAGCTGCTGATATTCTTCTCTTCTTTCGCTTTTCCCCCAGAGAGTTTGCCTTCTGTATTGCTTCGCGCTGCAGTGCGCCGTCACTTCAAACTATACACTGCATTTCGGGTAAAAAAAATGTACTGAAATTGCAGGCTTAAATCTACTTAAATAACAGGTATGACGTCTAGAAAAAAAAATGTTACATTCTAGTTGTATAGAATCTAATAAAGTACCTAATATCATGGAATAAAGAAATCTATTTTGTTAGTCGGTCGGTCCTCGCTTTCAACTGACAGTGACGTCAAAACCCGTCACCATGACAACCATCACTTTTATCAATCCCATTAGTCTGCCGCTTTCCTTACGTAAGAATTTCAAAATGAACTCAGAAAGGCTAGAATGCATTCTAAAATCCCATGCTATAAGCCTATAGTTTGCCTTGTGATGTAATCGCCACGCGGATAAAAAAAATGTATCTCATAAAGAAATACTGTGATCAGATATATCATAAAATAAGATTCCTGTGTACCCTTTAGTACCGCACGACGCTGGTTACTTGATGAAAGAACATTGTAAAAAATAACTGGAGCACACATAAAACACAAAAAGGGGTTTCTGTCTGGCTTGAATACAAATGTAATCCTGAAAAATAAGTTCCATATTAATGAAGGTCTCAAGCCTGCGACAGCAACAACACGTCACTTCGGTCCAGTGGCGTACCCAGGAATTTTTTTTCAGGGAGGTTTCAATAAATTCAGTTGAGGACAGAGAACAGGGATCTGGGGGCGGTAGCCCCCCTAGTCAGGGGTTCTGGAGGCAGTTGTAATTTTCGTACAAGAAATTTCATTTCATATAGTAAAATCTTTTTAATTTTTGGTACTTTAAGACTATTTATGATTACAACCAATTTATTTGTCGTTGCTAATATAAAACAATTGCGAACCGGCGGTAGTTTTAGAATTTTACTGCCTTTTTCCGAACATGTTGGAGTGTTGGCTTCCTAAATTCAGCAATTTTTAACAGTTTTCACAGTCGGATTGAGTTTAGCACGATTTTTTAAGGCCTTCGGAATTTCGGGGGGGGGGGGGGTTGAACCCCCAAACCACCCCCGGTACGCCACTGCTTCGGTCTCAGAGTTAACAACTGGCGTCATTTCGTAATTTTCAGTAACTGCGATTAGTATATCGGAAGTGCCGGTTTCAAAGTGCGGTCGAAAACCAGGTTTCTGTCCCTGCAGGAAACGTCTGGGTTAGTCCAGCAAAAAAAGACAGTCTTTACTACCGGGTCAGAACAGGCAAGCTAGGTGTTACTGGAAAACTTTGGCAGTTTTAGCTACATACCTAGGGTCGTAGCTAACGGCGAGCAGCAGAGTGCTAGGGGCGGCAGATATGGGGGTTAAAATGAATACTTTAAATTAAAAAAAAAAAAAGTGATTTTCTGCGATCGGCAAATTTTGAATTACTGAGCTGAGTACAAGCAAATTAAATAATTGTGATTTTCTGCCCATTGTGGTTACTAGCCCCGTACACCAAAACACCCAGCTACCAGACTACATACACTCCAGAAGATCGTTATCTAAATTACGCTACTATTATTATTATGTTTCCTATAGGTATAAAGAAAACACTACACATATGCAATGCAATTAATTAACTAATACATTACACCATCTGTGATATGGTACACGATAGTATTTGTTCGTAAAAGAATGTTTAGGTTTAGCAGGTTTTGAAAGAAATTAATTTATATAATGCATTGCATTATCATAATTGACTAAGGTTTTCATCTTCCGAGTTATAATACATTCCTTTTAAAAGCCATTTTTTTTTGTATCTACTGACAAGACCGCTGGTGACTGCTTCCTGTTTGAAGGGAAAACCTGAAATTGAAGAACAATGAGGACGCAAAGGCGTCTTTATGCTTTCTCCCAGGCATCCATTCTGGTCGCCCTCTGTGTGTGTGTGTGTGTGTGTGTGGGGGTGTTTGTGTGCGTGTGTGAAGAGAGAAAGAGAGAGGGTAATGCTCAATCAGTAACCGGAAATTGGCGGCCAGCCGGGTTGTGGAGGGAACAAATCGGAAGTCCTGCCACCTTCACTCCCTTCCCCATCAAAAAGGAAGCAACCTGTGGCCCACACGTTGGCTGTGTCACCAAATTGTAGAGGAAATATTACCACCAAACTTAGAACATCGCTACAAGAGAGAGTAAACAACGCTCCAAGTGTTTGCGTAAACACTGAGTACAAACACACTTCCAGTATTTTGTATGATAAATAAAATTTCGATACATACCAAAAGGAAAGAAAGGATTTGAGGCCAGTTACTGCAAAAGTAGTTGTGTTAGGATAACAGACTAACCGCCTCACAGACTGACTGAATGACTGAGAGACTGACTGACTGAATGAATGACTTAATGGCTGACTGACTGGCAAGCTAGCTGACAGAAAATCTGACTGACTGATTGGCGAAAAATAACTGACTGACTGGCAGACCGACCGACTGACTAAAATCAAGCGATATGTTTACTGATGAACTAACCAAATAACCAACTGAGAGGCTAACCAAAAACACTTAATTAAACAATTACTAAATAGATAAATCGACTAAACTCTATCGATTAAGAAAATAAATATATAAAGTCCAATTAGCAGACGACTTTCCCTTAGTCACTCCAAACGAGTGCACTGGCAGTAAACTGTAATTAGGTCAGACCGCTTCCTTCCAAGCCCATACCACACACTATTCCTAGCCACTGTGTTTAACTGTGGTTTACCGACTCTGCTAGTGGCTCAGACTACATAGTATCAAATTTGAAATAATTAATACATGAACACTTCCAAGAAAGTTGTCGTAGCCTAATTTCATTTCCAAAAGTCTGCCTGTTTACTATCTGTCCTGACATAAACAGCTGGACTGTCAGCATTTGAGGCTTATCAGCAATCCAGGCAGTCGAGTTGCTCTTGAGTGTCCTCGTCTGCTTCGATGTGACCCCACCTTGGATATTTATGGTTAAATAATTCGGCTCATGCAGCAACCAATACGCAATGCACATGTCTCTATCAGGTTCTGGGGAGCATACATTCACTTCAACGGCCCTTAAACACAGAAAGAAATCTATTTAACAGAGTGTGTACAGTTCTAACCACAATTCACGAAAACGTTGTTATATATGGAAGTTGTGTGAACAGCTAGTTGCCAGGACGGTAAGGGAATACATGCATCAGAAGTCATGACGTGGCAAAGGGCAGTTTGGTTACGACGTACTTTTCGGAAGCTAAGAGATTTCGGAGAGAAGAGGTGGTCAAGGCATAAGGGTGAGAGTAAACCAAATTAACGATTTAAAGCACGAAGACTGACGGACGTACAAATTACTGCAACTTTACACAAATTTGCACACTGAATAAACTGTGTGTTTATTGCTTATAACTTGTAAATTTTACCCAAACAGCGTGTTTGTGTGTTTCTCATAACTGGCACGGTTAACACAAACGGTGTGATTGTGTGTTTCTTATAACTGTCACGGCTAACACAAACGGTGTGTTTGTGTGTTTCTTATAACTGGCACGGTTAACACAAACGGTGTGTTTCTTATAATTGGTACGGGTAACCCAGACAGTGTTTGTGTGTTTCTTATAACTGGCACGTTTGACACAAACGGTGAGTTTGTGTGTTTCTTATAACTGGCACGGTTAACACAAACGGTGTGTTTGTGTGTTTCTTATAACTGGCACGATTAACACAAACCGTGTGTTTTTGTGTTTCTTATAACTGGCACGGTTAACACAAACGGTGAGTTTCTTACAACTGGTACGGGTAACCCAGACAGTGTTTGTGTGTTTCTTATAACTGGCACGTTTAACACAAGCGGTGTGTTTGTGTGTTTCTTATAACTGGCACGGTTAATACAAACGGTGTGTTTCTGTGTTTCTTATAACTGACACGGTTAACACAAACGGTGTGTTCGTGTGTTTCTTATAACTGGCACGTTTTAACACAATCGGTGTGTGTGTGTTTCTTATAACTGACACGGTTAACACAAACGGTGTGTTTGTGTGTTTCTTATAACTGGCACGATTAACACAAACCATGTGTCTGTGTGTTTCTTATAACTGCCACGGTTAACACAAACGGTGTGTTTCTTATAACTGGCACGGTTAACACAAACGGTATGTTTGTGTGTTTGTTATGACTGGCACGGTTAACACAAACGATGTGTTTGTGTGTTTCTTATAACTG
>Ga0136643_10011417_pt1 | contig 13178 bp, 10 predicted proteins | sample TergutLab28metaG_FD_96883 | JGI IMG/M metagenome (GOLD analysis project Ga0136643, IMG submission 96883) | Labiotermes labralis P1 segment gut microbial communities from Petit-Saut dam, French Guiana - Lab288 P1 (version 3) (version 3) | ecosystem: Host-associated > Arthropoda: Insects >...
TGGGGAAGCCGGAGGGAAAGAGACCACTGGGGAGACCTAGGCGTAGATGGGTGGATAATATTAGGATGGATCTCCAGGATGTGGGATGTGGGTATATGGACTGTATTGGGCTGGCCCAGGATAGAGACAGCTGGCGGACGCTTGTGAGTTCGGTAATGAACCTTCGGGTTCCGTGAAATGCGGGGAATTTCTTGACTAGCTGCAAACCAGTTAGCTTCTCAAGAAGGACTCTGCAGCACCGTGCAGTGAGTGTGCAAGCAGAAACGCGTGTAGGCCATTGAAATTGTCGGAACTACGGCTGAATAGAAATTCGACTGCCTTCACAAACATCTGTAAAACTACTAACTAATTAACGAACAAACAAACCAAACTAACTTCATAGATTGAAGTCCTTCTTGAGAAGTACGTAGTACCTCGCCTAGAAAATCAATTCTCCGCATTTTATGCAACCCCAATGTTCATTAACGTGCTCACAACAGCCAGACACTTGTCCCTCTCCTGAGCCAAATGAACAGAATGTACTCTCCCTCCCCCCTCCCCCAGTTTCTTTTTATGATCCGTGCTGATTCTTAACAAAACTAGAGAACATGAAGTTGTCATTAAAATCCGCCCAGCGTTCCTCGAGTTGCATCACTCGTACAGACAGACGGACATAGCTATTTCAATATGCGTCTCGCAGAGCTGCGAGCGCGCCTGAACATGCAGCAGCACTAACAGGTTCAAAAACATCGGTCCAGAACCAGGAAATGGTGTGCCCGTCCATTGCATATTTCTGGAAGTGGAGCCAGCTGATTCTGGAAGACCGAAGCATGGACGGGAGCAGAATATTAAAATGGATCTTATATAAATGGGAAGAAAGTCCTTGGACCGGATTCGTGTGGCCCATGTTAGGGACAAGTGACGCGCTATTGTGAATATGGTGACGACCTTCGTGTTCCATACAAAAGGCAGCACTGCTTGAGTACCCGAGAAACTGTTCGATTCTTTAGAGGGACTCTGCTTCATGAAGTTAGTTGGTTAATTACTCAGTTTGTTAGTAACTTATTTGGTTACAGTCAGTCAGTCAGTCAGTCAGTCGGTCAGCTAAGTTAGTTAGTTAGTTAGTTAGTTAGTCAGTCAGTCTGTCAGTCAATCAGTTAGTTAGTTAGTTGGTTGGCCAGTCAGTTAGTTGGTGGGTTAGTTAGTTAGTTAGTTGGTGGGTTAGTTAGTTAGTTAGTTAGTTAGTTAGTTAGTTAGTTAGTTAGTTGGTTGGTTGGTTGGTTGGTTGGTTGGTTGGTTGGTTAGTTAGTTAGTTAGTCAGTCGGTCGGTCGGTCAGTCTGTTACTTGGTTGGTCGGTTAGTTAGTTAGTTGGTTGGTTAGTTAGTTAGTTCATTAGTTAGTTAGTTCAGCTAAGTTTATTAGTTGGTTAGTTAGGTAGGTGGTTGGTTAGTTAGTTTGTTTGTTTGTCAGTCTGTCATTTAGCCAACTAGATAGTCGGTCAAGTTAGTTAACTAGTTAGTTAGTCAGTCAGCTAGATAGTCAGTCAGTCCAGTGTTTACTTTGACTGAGAGATCTTCTCAGAACTTCACATGTGTGTCCACATAGCATAAAAATATCCCTCAAATAAACCGACCATATAAGTAATTTCTATGAAGGAAATTAAGAATATGATTGATAACACAAATAACATGTTACTGTGTCACAAACACCTATGTGTCTCGAATTTACCATCTAATCAGACAGCACAAGTTTTCTGTAAGAGTAAAGAAAGCTGAAATTATTCACATATAATGCACTGCTGTCAGCACAATTCATTCCTCCTGGAAGTTTCTGCTTGTGATGCTGACAGTGGCATATTGCAAACAAAGGAATGGACAGCAGCTGGTTGGACACAACAGTAAGTATCTGCTGTCAGGCAGTGACCCCACAATTCTTGTTACAAACACCAGGTGCTCTCAACATGAAGAAATCGATGAGAATCTTTACTCTTATTGCATCTCTAATTATGCAGGTAAGATTTACAAATATGTCTACTTGTGAAACAAGGCAAAAATAAAGTTTCATGAATGTGCAAAAAATAAAAGTCATATTCACAATACTGTCAAATTTATATAAAGTCACATAATATTAATGTAAATGTACACACAGCATGCATTGCAATTCAACAAAATTAAGTTGAATGTCATCAAATTTCTCATTATTTACTAAACAAAATAGTAGCCCTTCACCAACCACATTTTCTGATTTGTATCCAGTTTTGCCAGATGTGGTATTTTGTTTCATGTATTCACAGTGTTTAATTTGTGTACTGCCAGGATGCCTCAGTCTGAGTAGTAATTAGGCTATGAGCTAAACTACCAAAGAATTAGCATTTGATTTCTGATATGGGCACAAAACAGAGGGTTCAGGATGGCCCTGAGGTCAATTAACTCCCCATCCAATAGGCATCAGCAATTCTTTCCCCTCTGAGGGAGGAGAGGGGTGGAAATGGCCAGAGGAAAAGACCAATTACTCGCCTTCAGTTATTGTTGAGGTTAATATGTGGAGCCATACTTCTGCTCCTCCATACATCTTCATGGCATGTTGTTTAATAAAGCAATAGGGACAATTTTATCTCCTTTTACCTCCACAGCTTGCCACTGTAGCGCTATATTTTGTAACATGGTTTATGCTTCCGTTTTATGTCTCATCATGTTACATTTTCTTGTATGTATTTAGTGAAGGAATAGCCATCTTCCATCATAAAAGCTAGGACAAGCGTCAATAGTACCCATTTCCCCTAATCCCATCGTATCTCATACGGTCTTGTTGCATCTTGCCAGCTGCAGTTCTGCCAATCATAGTTATTTTCATGAACATAAGCCCACGGGCAGTTGCAAGTTATTGTTGTATACTTCCGCACATGACACTGAACTCAATTTGTGACTCCCCCCTCCTAAACATCACTCATTCAGTTCTTGTGTATTTTATGTTCTGTGTAATGAGATTCAAAATATCAAGAAATTGTTGTCAATGTGTATCAAATCATCAAAACAAGAAATGTTCTTTACTATGCATCTTCACAATAATTGTTGTTAAAATCTGAATGCATCGTTGTTGTCATTACTAACACTACTACTACTACTACTACTAATACTAGTACTACTACAAATGTCTCTCAGCCTTGTACAACAATTTCTAGTGCTGGAAAGTCCGCAACAGAAGAAAACAAGCCTAGTGAATGAATCAGTGACATACATTTTTCCTCTAAGGTAAAGCAAATCTGTGATCACACACTTAGACAAAGAAGGATTTATTATCACCATAACCTTCCATGTGTTGTTAATGTGTCACAGCCAGCCTTTGTGCACCCTACAGTCATGATTGCACTTTAGGGTCATTAAAATTTCATATGTACTGGGCAATAGTTGCCATTTAAACCTGAGCATCTCTGAAACTTTACACATTACTAAAGAGTTACTTTTAGTGTTTAAAGATACACTACAGGGCAATAGATGTTTAACACTATGGTGAAGTAGTACTCCAGCCCCCTTCACAGAGTATCTCAGGTTCAGATATGAGTCAACAGTCAGCTATTCTGACCGACATTATCACAGTTTTCCTCAGCCTTTCCAAGAAAAACTAACACAACCAAACCAAGATCACTTCCTCCCACATATTTCCCAATTCATAATTCATAACCGTCCTTTCATACAGCATCATGCTAGCGACAGAGCGGCATTAAATAAAGAAACAAAGTAATAAAAGGTATCCAAAGGACAGAATATATTAATTTCTGTAAGTGTCAAGGAAAACAATAATTTCATTGGTTGTTGCGCTATAGTAATGGCAGATGTGCATGTTCGAGCTGTAGAAGTGTAGTATAGCTTCAGTACTATGTTTTCAATACTAATATCATTACCCAGCCACTGAATTCATAGTACTAAGGAATTTAAAATCCCCCCTACACTTGGGCAATAAAGATTAAGAAATAGTAATCACAAAATTAAAAAAAAAAATCAACTCACCATTTATTCTTCTGTCAGATACTGACATGTAGCTGCAAGGATGTGGAGGACTCATCGTCATTGCTGACCAGCAGCGAGCAGTCCAGGCATGACATGTTATTTTCCAACATCAGTCCCAGTCCCACTGCACTGGAAATTGATGAGAGTAAGCACATCACTCTGAGTAATTCTGTTCACCAAAACCCTACAAAAAATACCAGCAGTCAGTTACAAACCAACAAAGAAGCAAGTGCAAACAAAATAATGAATAATCGTTTGCATCAGTTTCTTGACTATAATGCACAAAAGTACTTCACTGACAGGCAGACATCTTCTAGAACTGATCAAAACTCCAAAAGACGAATTTTAGAAGACCACACCTCTGCTGAACCACAAACTGATACTGTAATGTCCAAGGATACACTATTGAAGCATTTGGTTATATCACGACAAGACAATCAACAGAATTACAATTCTCTCAGTTCACTTAGAGAAGAACCTAGCAATATGACAAACTGGAGATTCAGTGATGCTCATGACAACACACAACACAAAAGTATTACTTCTGATACTGACATCTATTTTACTAGGAATATTTCTACATCGACTCAACAAAACACACTTCATTCTAGTTTCCATGAATACAAAAGAAGATATTTAAAAAAACAAGATCACTTTGAAGAGTTTGTGGTCACTGCAACAGACAACAAAAGTGGTAGGCTGAATACTAAGAAATATGATGAAAAAGTCACACTTAATGCAGAAACGTCTCAAGATAACAGTCACAATACATCACTTGGCAAAGACCCTACGGAAGTAGCATTAACTGAAAGTTACAAACAGCTCAGTAACAAAGAAAATTATAGTGCACACAACCCTATTGTTAGTAATACTTCTAGTGAAAAGGATTTAAAGCATGTTCCAGAGAATCACAGCCCACAAAAGCCAACCACTGCTCTCAGTGACCTATGGAATATCAGATTTAGTAACAAACATGCAGGAGAAGTTGAAAAAAATTCACACAATCACAATTATGAACAAACAATTAGTGACCAAGGGCACCCAACATCTTGTTCTAAACATACCTCAGAAAAATCAGACATAACTAACAAATTATACCATATTATCAAAAATGCCAACAATAGTGTTCTAAAGAACCGATTACAACAAATAACTACCAGCACTAGAAAAAATATACCAAGCATGAGCAATGAAGAAATGGGCTTCAAATCAAATGTTGCATATAAGCAGAACGCTAAAAATAGAGTAACAGGAGCAAATTTATTCGCAAATGATGTATATATTAATACAAATGACAAGTCTAACCTGCCTACTGCCGAAGATAAAGCTCAGCCTTTGAAAAGGATTTTAACTACCAGCCTAAGTGGTAAAACTAGATCTAGAAGAAGTTTATCATTATATCCAATTGGGATTTCCAAGACTAGTGACAGCAGTTCCAGGAGTCTTCAAAAAGATAATTCATATGTAGATGAAGGGTCACGTAGGGAAAGTAACAATTTGGCAAAGACAATTATCTGGCCATATCAAGTGATACAAAATATGTTCAAGCGCCCATCCCTTCAACAGCCAAGGGTTGAAGAGTCTGAAGGAGATTTTGCAATGGATTTCTTACAGAAGCAGTTTCAGCGAGCAGAAAGACTGAGCAAAGCATTTGAATGGATGATTAGGTTTGTCAAAGTTGTTGGACATGTTGATTCTTATTTGAGAGATAGAATAAGAAGTGCAATTCATATGGTAGCACGTCTCTATGATAGTGGTTATGGCCAAGGAAATTACAGAAGCTGTGACTGAGTATTTCCTAATGTTATCAATAGTATGGGCAACAAGAGGAACAGGAAGCTTAACCCTTTACTGTGCCATTTAAATTCAATGAATCCTAACAATCCAGACCAGTTTATTATAAGTTCTCTTTATAATGTATTGAATAGTTTAAAATAGTAGCAATGAGCATTTAATTTTTAGTGTAAAATTTGTTGTTAAATACAGGAAGAAATTCTAAGCAAATTACAAGATAAATTGTGTTAAACACTGTATACGTATGTATAGTATACTATTCAGAATATGAATCATTTTCAAAGAATTCATTGATTAGAGAAATAATATTTAGATAATTGTATCAGGAATATATTAAACACATAATCATAGTAAATTGCTTCTGTAGAAATATAACCTCAAATATTGTTTACTGTTCTGTTGCAAAATCATTTATCCAATTTCTTTTCCTTTAATTATATTTCACTGATAAGCAGAAGAGTTACAAAGTTTTGGGTTGTATAGAATTGTAGCACAGCTGATCCAGGCATCTGACATGCTATCACAGTGTTAGCTTTTGAGAAACAAGACATTTCAGTTGGCAGAAAACCAATTCTCTTTAAACTTCAGAAGTGAAAGTAACCTGGTTATAGATGACAGGAGAGAAAGACTGGTGAAGAGTATACTATTTTCTCCCTATAAGAAGAACTTAAAATGAGGATAAAAAATGAAAAAATGTAAAATATTCCATATACACACCATGAAGCATACAATGGGGGAGAGGTGGCATAGCAACACTCATTCTTCACATTCAGTCTTGGCAGAGGTGAGTAAAATAAGGAGAAAGAGAAGCATAACTCATACAAATGAAATACATGGACAGAAAAGTTGCACTAACATGATTGGACACTGCACTTTGATGCATTTTACACCAGAGAGCAGACCTTTTTATAAATATGGAAATGCTGTCATGTAAAGGGGAGAGCTGTATTTAACATCATCATCGCCACTGCCACCACCATCACCACCACCATCATCAACATTGTCATTGTTGTCATCATCATCATCATCATCCATGAAATGTCCAGTAATATTCATTTCAATAGCTGTAACCAGATGCATCAAACAACAACTTTGCCACTTCATATTTATGGCTGTGAAAAGTAGTATTCTACTCTGAGATAATAAAATAAATTATAAATGTATAAGCACTAAATCCTAATACTGGAGCCAGAAGGTACAAAATGAAAAAAACAAATCGTGTAATACAGTTTAGGCAATGAAAACAGGCACACCATGATACACTGGACATACTGTTTGGATGACGGAGAAAATAATCCATAAACAAGTTTTGTTGGAAAATGTCTTTGTAAGCATGTAATTGCAATATGACACACAACATGTACCTTTGTCATGTCTGATGCAGCTGAATATAGTAAAATTCATACTAAAATTAACTACACCCTATCATATGCTTAAAACATCTGTATAAGAAGTATTTCAATAATTAAACAGTTGTGTACTACACCAAAAATAAATGCAGGTATTTTCACACACACTGTTTGTGTACTCTGATGGTGACTGACTGAATAGTGAATATGGTTTTGTTCTTCTTCTGGGGAGGGGGGGGGGGGTCCAATTGGAAAAAAAAATTTCAGTAACCAGGAGTAATGTTAGTGAGTTCCTATGCACAGCCACATTCATATTCTAACTGGGGCATTCCCAGTCTCTCCGTTCAATAAGAACCTGGTTGTTACCAAAGAGATGAACATGGTTGAATGGGGATACATCACCTCCATCTAGTTGCCAGGTAAAGTTCCTGAGCATTTGTGTCCCCTATTCAAATTCACGACATACCGGTAATGCTTAGAACAAGGAGAATTTTTCCAGTGTTCAGCGCGGTGATGTATTTTAGTGTATAGAATTCGTGTCCATATGACGTCATTTACCACTAAACTCATTACAGAATTCGTGTTTTATGTGTGCGTACGTCACTCGAAACTTACTTAGCAGCCTAAAATAATTCGGGTGCGGTAACTTGTTACTGACTTCCGAGTTTGATGGAACAACTTTCAAACTACATTTAGTCATTTCATTTGTGTCCACTGTGTAACTCGAGACATCTGTCGGCCATTATATCAAAAACATTGTGCACGACGATTGCAAGTAATAAAATAATCCGTCGCAGATGACAGCAGTTCTATCACCCAGACTGGCCATCTGTTGGTAGCTTCAATAATTACAAGCATATCCAGCGTTTCACAGGTGGCCATAGTGAATTTTGTTCACGTGCCGATGTTGACAGCACTGACCATATTTTGATCGTCATTTGTGATCACAAACTTGAACTTGGCGGTTTACTTTTTATCTCTATTATGGCTATTTACTTGTCAATTTATTATTAAATATCGAGTAACAAAACGTAAACAGTGCTTTTCAAATGTCATCTGTCAGAAACCTTAATGGTACCTGAATGTATATGGATGTATGTAACTTGAAACACATTGCGTTTAGGTTACAGCAACCCATGGCACTTTGTTAAGGAAGGTTTTGGCATAAACATTTGCACGCCACGAAAATGGACTTCCAACATGATTATCATGCTGGGCTAATTATGCAAAAAATTGAGGAATTGAGGGAATGGCAGCGTCAGCAACAAGAAAAACTGCTACAGCAACAGGAGGAACAGCGACTGTTACTCACAAGTGAGCATCAGAGGATGTATGAAGCGTTTGGACTTCAGAATATCGGTTTGTACATACTTTAAAGTATAAATGACCATCTGCCTATAGAAATTGCCCTGTATGTGTCAATACCTATAGCTCTTACAGATGCATTTCATGCACAGTCATCCAGATCTCTTTTATCTGCAGGCAGCAATTGGCTTCATTCACCTAATAAAAATAGCCCAGATGATGCCCAATATTCAGCAGCTGAAGAAAATGGGTCTTGTCTTAGGAATGAATTTCCATCAAATTTGCAAGCAAGAGATGTGGAAAAACAAAGTCCAAATTCAAGTTCGACACTTCAGTGTGTATGTAATTTATTTACTTGTGTAAAGTAACTTTACAATTTTGAAAATCACTGTACATATAAAATCTTCTAACATGATGTGTAACACACTTATTTTATTTTTTGATGAAGTGCAGCATGATTTGTATTTCAATTTATTTATGCCTGTGGGTGAAAATATCCAGTTGTCACTATACAGATAATAGTACAAATATTCTGTGGACTTTTTATTTCAGACCATGGAAGACAGTGCTGGAGAGTTGCGTACATTGGATGAAACACCTGTTGTGTCTCTAAATAAAGATTTCCATCAGCTTCTGCAAGAAAAACTGGAACAATATGGGGATAATAACACTAATTATAATAATGAAGACAAACAACATAAACCAAAAAGGAAATTTTTAAGGAAAGGAGAAGGCCTTGCAAGATTCCGTATGAAACCAATTGTGCTTCAGTCTCAGGAAAAAAGTAGTGATAAAAATAATGTCAAGAGGACTTCTATAAACCAGCCAAGCAGCAACACCAAGAAACTGGATAATCCAGGTGACAGGTCCAAGAAAAGTGCATCTTCATCAGTGCCAGGTACTAACAAGATTAATGGACTGTCCAAAAATATTACTAGAAGTGAAAAAAGTCATACAGGAGGATCATCAAAAACTCTGAAATCTCAGCACCCAAAATATGCAGTGCCAAAGTTAACTCTAAAACGCAGAGAAACATCTCCATCAGCCTCTACTTGGGCAGATATTCTGCAACAGCAAAACCTGCCCAATCCAGAATTGCAGTTACACAGTAATGATCCTGCATTACATCAGAGAACTGATTTGCCACAGAATGGCTCTGCAAATGATTGTATAGAAGTTTCTTTTCTGGAGAAACTTAAAGATGCTGATAAAAGAAATAAGGTATGTGAATGGAATGTGTTCATAAGACAGGTCATGTATATTTCATGCAAGAATAAAATTCAGAACTATGCTAACTGTGTAGTAAGTTAATGCAGTAAACATAGAATTATGTCTTTATTCTAAGCCCCCACCACCTGGTTATTTTATAGTTTTCTTTTTATTTTCCTTTACTTGTACCATATAGGTAGTTTAATATTCTTAAAATATTCAAAGTTTCACATGCCTCTGTGAGTATAGAAATTTCATTGCCATCTTACACAGACTTTCAATATTGCAGTCACTGTAGAGACATACATTTTCAATATGATTCACTCAGACTCAGGCATTTGACTTGCTGGAAATTGAAAGTAAATGAATTACATCAATACAAGATAATTTCAGTGTTTTTGTAGGCCTTACCATAGATGTGGAATCATGTCTTAAAATTTGAGGTATCTGCAAAGTTATTTTTAAAACTATATATAACAACTTACTTACCTGATAGATACCATGTTTAAAATACTGAAAGGAATATCATATTACATTTTAATTCTTTCATTGACAGAAAGAAGTAGAAGAACTAAAAATATTTGAACTCTTGGAACAACATGCAGCTAATTCCAGTTTCTGCTCAACCTCTTCGTTAGTTGCACGACTGATGGAGGGTTCTATAAATTCAACACCTGTGAAAAATCATCCACATGTGACTATGCACAATTATCCAACTGAGAACCTTGCAACATCAACGCTTCACTCGTTTTCTCCTAAGGGTCACAGAGACCAAGAACAAATGTTATCAGGCAGCCTACAGTGTCATAACAAGAATAACATTTCTGGGTGCCTTCCTTATGGCTTGGATAATGCACACATTAAGAGTTACACTGTGAAGAGTCTGGGAATTGATGATCATAGATTTGGTGTGCATGACAAGAGCAGATACCCTACTTCTGAACCAACAATAACAAGCAGCAATCATTGGGAATCAGGTGGTGAACAGACATGTTTGAAGACATCTGACAGCAGTACAGGGACAAACAGTGGGGCTGACTCACCCTGTAGTAGGCACTTACAAGTTAGGTTTGCAGAGACGAATGAGTACAAATCTATCAGTGATATTGACACATCCTTATCTTCACATGGTGATACAAGCAGAAACAGTCGCTGTCATAATCATGACGGTAACAAGCTGGAAAGTGCGAATGGTGTAAGAAGTACAGACAGCAATTTTTTCCAAGATGACCAGGCGTGGAGTGATGACAACTGTAGCTGCACTAGCAGCGAAAATGGTCAATCAGTCAGTTCTGTGTATCCATCGCTGACAGTGAGGCAAAGTCCCAAGATATCAACTGAACACCACACACTAAACCATGAGTATCAGGCACATAATGTGAAACCAAATACAGACAGATGTCGAGCAGATTCTGACATTTCCTCACATAGTCTCTTGAACACATGTGCAAATACTGACACTCAAACTGATGACCAGAACCAGACTGATAGTGGAGGAACCAATCAAAATAAAAGCGACAGTGAGATTATATTCAAGAGCTCTTTGCTTCGAACACGGTTGGAACAACTTGAAAAGGAGATTGAAATTTTTCGCCAGGAGAACACCACTTTACACAAGAAACAAAAGAGCCACACGGAGGAGGTACAGAAATTTAATAAGGAGAAAAATGAGTTCAAGAAAAAGATGCAAGAAGAGAAGGAGAAAATGGAGTCATTCCTTCAAGAGGAAAGAAAAAAACTGAACAAAGAAAAATCAGTATTTGAGAAATACTGTAAGGATCTGAGGAATCAGCCAACAAAGCAGGAGAGAGAGCAAATACAAGCTCTAAAGCAACAGGTATGATATGTGTTAAGTGGAAGGCCTGGATACTGCTTAGCGTAATCTTGTGTCCTGCATGTAACCACTGCCATGCTGATCTTATTTAAAGAACATTCATAAGATTTTTATTTTTGTTGTTACGCCGTGCATGTTGTTGAGTTACTCAATCATTATACCAACTACTGTACATATATAAAATTTTATATATGTACAGTAGTTGGTATAATGATTGAGCAATTCATAAGATTCTTTAAATAAAAATAACATTTCTGCTGTTGAAAATCTACAAACTAGTTTAACTGTTCAGACGTGAAAAGAAACATTTCTTTCATGGTTCTTATCTCACACCAAACACATCTGGACCATACAAGTCACAGCTTTGAAGCAGTGGATATAATAAATAAAAGGGTTACTACCAGGGGTGCACAAATCCCAGGTGCCAGGTTGCTGCAGTGACTAAATTTTGGACGGAGAACCTAGTACTCGTGGGCCCTGAGTACAAAATTTGCTTCATTTCACCTTTCAGGTGCCTAGAATTTTGAGATGGCACCTAGATTTCTGGAAAATTTATGCACCCCTTGCTTACATTATGATGAAACAATCATAACAAATCTTTTTGTCACAGAAAATTAGAAACAGAGTTGTACTGTCCAAGTTTGTTCCATTTTCTTCAAGTGTGTGTCTTTTATAATGCCATGTACACTTCACTACAATGTAAGTTTTACTGCACTGTGTTCTGTAACTGTTGTGTCTTTTTACACATGCTTACACTTACAGTAGTGAGAGACCAAATAACAGATGGATGGATTCAAACAGGTATGGTTTATTTCATGATTATTTCAATATTTCATCTTGTATAGCATTGACACATGGCAGTTTGAATATAATGAAGTTGAAGAAAGCAGGTGCATACTAACTTGGATGCTATCCTGGCATCAGCATGGAGGAGCTGAGTAAAACCATACAGAATTCAAGATAGCTGGTCTTCCAGCTGACAGTTGAACACAGAATCTCCTGAATACAAAACAGACATTTATCCAGCCAACCACAATGATCATTTTGAGGAGTTAACATTCCTGCCTTATATTCGTGAGTTTCCAGGTTTAAATCTCAACCCTGATATGGTCTATTGTGAGAATTTGCATATCCTCCACTTGGAAGCTGCATTATTATCTTGGCACTTTCCATTGGCATGCCTTACACATCCTTTCCAATTCATTATTCAGTAATATATAACCTACACAGCTGAAAAAGTTGTGTTGTGCAATTGAAGGAGTGACAGTTTGTCACAATGGAGCTTAAGCAGCCCAGCCACAACATTTGATTCTCTTTTAGTGTGTACTAGATACCACTATTTCATGTTCTTTATTTAAATTTTGCTTGCAGCTTGCAGAATTACAGGAGGAGGTGCACAAAAAAGACAGCAGGTGGAGTGCTGCTCAAGTACGAACAAGGAACAGACTGAAACAACTTGAACAGGAAAATGCACAGCTTAAGAATGAAGTTGAAAAACTCAAAAAAGAAAAACTTCACACAAAATTGGTTAGATTTGCCATAGTAGTGGTGGTGGTGGTGGTGGTGGTGGTAGTAGTAGTAATAATAGTAGTGGTAGTACAAGAAGAAGAAAGCTCCTCACCATTTAAAATGGAGTTGTTATGCCAAGCCTGGTGTTACCAGGCTTATTAGGCCATTCATATACCATTGCTGTGTGTACA
>Ga0136643_10011419_pt1 | contig 13177 bp, 7 predicted proteins | sample TergutLab28metaG_FD_96883 | JGI IMG/M metagenome (GOLD analysis project Ga0136643, IMG submission 96883) | Labiotermes labralis P1 segment gut microbial communities from Petit-Saut dam, French Guiana - Lab288 P1 (version 3) (version 3) | ecosystem: Host-associated > Arthropoda: Insects >...
ACCGATGTTTGAATGTGCGGTTAATCGCAGAGGAGGTAGGACTACCAAAAACGGACGTCCACCGAATCATTACAGAAGATCTGCACATGAGAAAAATTTGTGCGAAACTGGTCCCGAAGAATTTGTCCGATGTGTGGGAATTTTTGGCTCAAAATAATATCACAACGCTTCCCCACCCTCCGTACAGCCCTGACTTGGCTCCGTGAGATTTCTTTATAATCCCCAAGCTCAAAACCGACCTCAAAGAACATAATTTTGGGACAGTTGAAAACGTCCAGGCAGCTGCTACGAAGGCTTTGAACAACATCTCAAGTGAAGACTTCCTCCACTGCTATGAAGAATGGCAGAAACGCTGGAATTACTGTATTCGATCACTAGGAGCCTATTTTGAAGGGAATAAACTGTAATTACATGTATGTTCAACAAATTTTTTTTAAAGTCATTCTCATTACTTTTGGGACAGACGTCGTACAGATAGCGCGTTACACCCTTCATACGTCCAGCCAATTATCACTTCGCCGTTTGCTTATGAAATCACCAACAAAGTTGTACTGTATCAGTCATACACCAGAAATCGCTGATGTCAGAATTTTAAAATTAAATTTCGCTGAAAAAGACCACAATTGCAAACCATCCTTAGCCAGCTCAAGTCATGTGGACGGTAAACAAAAAGAAAGGTCAGTTAATAATAAAACTTTTAAGCTGTCCGTATGCAACTAAGCACCATGCGATGAAAACGTATGGGGACAGAGGAGACAAAGCTGAAAGCTCTGTCCGATTGATCCCAAGGAAACGAGCCTCCGCACCCAATGGATACGAGTCTGGGTGGAACAAAGCGACGGTCTGGACGCGGCAGGGGAGACAAAAATCCCTCCCCTGTCGCAAATCAAACGACAGCTACCCTGTTCGCAGCCAATCATTTTAAAAACTGAGCTACCCCGGCTACTAGCTGAACTACAGAAAATGGAAAATAAATGGGATTTACTTCTGAATGTACAAAACAGTACACTGCTACACAGTCATACAAAGAAGACAAAATCATGTGGCAATAAATCTGACAGGATTAACAAAGCGACGCAACGAGTAATTAAGTTTCTACACAGTACAGGAAGCACACAGTCTCCCCTCCCCTACTCTTAGGCACGTAGGTCCTGTGCATGTTCACACTCATCAAAAGAAGACTAACAGTAAGCTACAATTATTATTCCGTGGTAGAGGATATGATCCAATCAACAAATTTAGGACCGTACTGAATGTGTTATCAGGAATATTTTCGTTTAGGATATGATCCAATCAACAAATTTAGGACCGTACTGAATGTGTTATCAGGAATATTTTCGTTTAGGCCTATCATGTTATCGTGGAGAAGGTGAAACTGTGTGTACGGCAACAAACCAACAAAGCTCGATTATAAAGTCATACGTATAGTTTCATGAAGGATTAGCACAGGAGTACTATGAAAGGAACTGATAAGGGGGAATATGTAAACAGCAGTAATTCGTGCCAACGGCAGCAGCAATTCAATGTGTGCATTCTGAATGTGTGCGATTTAGATTTGCATAAGTTGGTTGATTCGTACGCCACACAGAATACTGAGCGGAATAACACTACCATGAAAGTCTTGTGCAGTATACAAGTTAAACTAACCTATTATTAGGCCTCCACAATGAATAAGATTTCCAGGAAAATTTGCAATAAAATCATAAGATAAGAATATTCCCTTGGACTCTTTTTCCCCACGGCGCAACAGCCCACAGTGAGCCAGGGCCTCCTCATTATCGAGGTATCGCAATCACCACACTCGGTATGACTCCTCTGGACGAGTGATCAGCCCAACACAGAGACCTCTACCTGACAACACACAACAATCACAACAGACAGACATCCATGCCCCCGGCGGCATTCGAACCCGCAATCCCAGCAAGCCAGCGGGTAGTCCCGCGCTTTAGACCGCGCAGCCACTGATGGCTTTAGACTAATTACATTTTTAACGTTATAAAAAACCAAGTTTCATCTTGCAATTAGATATTAAACACGAGTCTAGAGTTGCAATGTATGTAAAAAAAATTAATGCAAACGTTTGTCAATTCCGTAAACGGCCGTTTAAAACACGTGATTTAACTGGCGGATTCAATGCGCATTTTTTACCGAAGTATATTACAGCGCTACGTGTTATTTCCTAAATTCAACTCAGGGAATATCGCAATTCGTCTCTGTTTACAACTACACGCCAGTGTTGCCTAATCTTTCTTCTATCCAGGAAACCGTAAAATAATTCTCCATTTCCCGAGGAACCCCTATTTATGAAAGCAGAAACAAACCAAAGAGCCAGTTAGTATCGTACGGACATTACTCAAGTATTACCAATTGCTGGACACATTCCCTGCGATATTTGGAGGGATACTGGAATTGTTCGTGGTATTTTAAAATTGTTATGTATTGATTACAGAATTTCTCGCGAAATCCTAATTGGGAAACAATGCTATAGGCCTTCAAAGCCCCGAGAAAAGTCACACAGACAAAAGGAAAGGATTACAAGACAGGAAGTAATGTAACATAACGTGACAAGTTACAAGGCAACAGAAGAAACTTCAAAATGTTCCTTTCATATACCACACCATAACAAACCTGTGTTACACGACTGCAGCCGGAAAACACAACTGTGAAGTCGTTATGAAAGACCTGAATGACAGGAATTCCGCGACTTACAAACATCTGCACGTACAATTGAGCTATCACCTACCTTGGTATTTAAATACTGCGTTCACACAAACCAGTCATCGACCACGAAAATTCATTAGGTGCGCGCAACGTCTCGATCTGTCTCTACATCCTCCACTAATTAAACATGTACCTGTCATGAAATACCACCTCCCATAAAGAAGCAGTGTTAGTATAAACGTACTTAACAACTGTCGTCATTGTAGCAGAACCAGCAGCAGCAGTGGTGGCGGTTCAGTCACCATTTCTGCTTTGTTTCGTCAGTGGCACAACAAGAACATTACTTACTAAAGTGTATTGTTTTATTCACACGAAATATATTATACTTCAGCTTAGTTATGAGTTACATAAGTTAATGTGGGTGCTTGGAGACCTAACTGCCATTTATAACACTGTATTTATTGGAAATAAAAGATCGGAACGAAGGATTCAAGAACGAAATTTATGTAAACAGTCTGTTCGCTGATTGTGTTAATTTTTATGCAGTGAAAATTATTAATTTATACATACTGGCCTAGCATTTTACAAAGTACAATATTACACATTACATCTAGAATACGTAGCAATCTTAATACGTATAAAAAAAGTTAAGTGATCCCGTTACAGGCCCGGTGTGGCCCAGAGGGTGGGTAGAGGTATAGCTCTACTCTTCCATGCCCGCGGCACTAGAAGGGGGTGAGTGGTCAGTAGTATGCCCCGGCCGCACTTTACCCCCGGGAAAGACTCAGTACCCATTTTACAGGGGGCTGGGTGAGCCCCAGGGCCGGTATGGACGGGCGGAAAATCTCGTCCCCACCGGGATTCGGTTCCGAACCGTTCAGCCCGTAGTCGATCGCTATAGTGACTGAGCTACCGGGCCCATAATCTTAACACGTATACGGAAGGAAATCAAGGCGAAAATACAGGATCTCAAAACGATCACAACAGGACAGCAAGGGCAGCATCACACTTGCACACAGCCGACCACGGTAAACAGATTCCAGTGCGTTGCAGTGGGTTTCTCATATAAAACACACAATATCGCCTTTTCCGTAAAATGACTATCTATAAATACTATGAGGGGCGGAAGTCACTTCCACAAAATTTTCCCAGCCGGAGAACCAGAATATAACTCACATGATGATCGGTACTCTTTTTAGGTCAATACAAGCCTTAACGACAAATGACAATAAAGCAGTTCAGCGACACATACGCTTACATTGGGAATTATGACATGCAGCTGTAACTTGCAGCGGCTGGAGCTCTTCTAGGTCGCAAGATTTCGACAAATAACCTACTTGCGTCGGGGATTCCCCCCGTCCCTCCAGACAAATTACTGGCCAATACATTGCAATACACAACAGTTTCCACCGAATCATTTCTACTGAATAATCATATTAATTTCATTCGATTCGTATAGAGGAATAATGCAGAGGCAAATCCGGAAAGCTATCAAAAATTACGGGGCCTAGTAATCTATTTCTGTGACAATTTTCGTCCTGTTAAATTTGCCAGCCGTAATCTCAAGCATACACACAGTTGTTGTTTCAATAATTCTAAACATAGGCCTAATGCAGAACAGTGTTTCGTACAGAATTTTCAGGTGAACGTGATTATTTGCGTAGCTCCTTATGACACGATGGTGACAACAAGCGTTATGAAAACACATCGATTTTTTCAAAAGTTATCGGAAGCTACATACCACATGGACACACGAGTATAATACCACATATTTATATCATCTTATATTGAGGGAAGTATGTTAACATCTATGCGAGACGCCGCCTCCAAGATGGTATCCATAATATCACAGCATGTAAAACAACGCAATCTTGTTCCATTTACAAGAATCGCTTAATAATGAATGATACAGCTTTCAATTATTTTCTCGAGCGTCATAAAGTTATCTGGCTTCTAGAGGAAGGCATTACCTTTATTTGCAACACGAAACAAGAATTCTTATCAAGCACCAAGTGAATGTAGTCTTTTTCACACAATAACCGTCATTGAGGCTTCAAACTAATGTACACATTAAAGAAAACGCAAGGGTCTAACTGCAAAACTTTTAATGAGACCGTTTAACTTCGTATTACAGCTTTAAATGTGTTTATGTGCAGTTCAGTCTGAATTAGGCTTACTTCCACGTCTACTGTAAAGGTATTCTGAAGTACAGGTCTCGTCATCTAAACTGCGGAGGCCACAATATTTAACTTAAAAGCCGGATGTCTAAACGTTTATAACAGAGATTCTTAACCGACACAAAAAATAGAAGTGGCTCTGAAGACTTAGAAATTCAAAGATGGGATTCAAAACTGGTACTCACACAGGCCTACTACAGAAGCCCTGAGAATGAGCCCTGAACAAATGTACCACTTTGATAACACCAACGTGTCGAAGCGTACGAAGGGACTACGGGAATCGAGGGGTGGAGAAGACTGGCTATGGAGTGTCCACTGGAAGGCTCTGGTTTGAGCGGCATTGAACATTCGAGTACTATTACCGCACAGACAGCTAACAATTTAGATACCTCTCCACGAATGGTGTGCATTTTATCCTTATTTCGAAAATATGCAACTTGAAATATTTCCAAATGACGAATCACGACGCAAAAGGACTTCCGATTCGACCAGTCCTTACCGAAAGTGGATGTCATCATTATCTTCCTTCATTGTTCTTAGACTTGTCCAGACTCGCCAGGGACCCAGTAACGTAAAAACTGTTGTCCCTGCGGCATATTTGAATATGCAGAGTCCCACGAATGTATTAATAAGCACACTGAATGTTACTCAAGCCAAGAAACGTTTTCATGCACTAGTCAAATGCGCTTTACTTTCACACGGCACGTGCACGCATTAGTAAAGGCATAACTTCAATGCAGCCACGAGTTCACGAATAATGACATTCATTTACGTACAGGCACAGTTGTTTCACACTGTACAGCTTCTGACTTGCGAATGGAAGGTGATCGGTGTAATCCCCAGTGTCACCGCATGGTTTGATTGCAGACCTTTCATGATGTCCCTCAGTACCTCCAGGACTGTAGCGGGGCAGTAGCTTGATGTCGGCTAACTTTCCAACCCGTCACTCACAAACAACCTTACATACACCATCACACAGTCTGAGACACGAGTGCGTAGACAGCAAATAATAAATCAATTAATTGCTGGCGCTTTCAGTTTCCAGTATCCTCACGTTTCCTTAAGGTCAACCAGTAGCCACTTACATATCTTCTTTGTCCTCCCATTCCTTCTATTTTTCCTTCAATAACGTGGTTTAGACAACAGTTCCTACGCAATATGTGACCATTTCAGGTTGCCTTCCTTCGTTTTACTGTACGTATGACGTTCCTTTCCTCTTTGACTCTATATAATACTTCTTTACTCTTCACACGATCGGTCCAACTGATCTCCATCCTTCTCCAGCCCCACACTTCAAAACTTTCCAGGTATTTCTGCACTACTTTCCAAGCTTCAGCACCATACAAAGCTGTGCTCCATATGCAGACCGTTGTTAGTTCATTCTTTGAATTTAAGTCCAATTTGCTGGCGAAAATAAAATAATCTTCTGCTTGTTGAATGCTAATTTTGCCATGGAAATCCTGGATTTAATTTAACGTGTACATCTTGCATTTCTTGTTACCAGGGTACCAAAATCGTTGAAATATTCCACATCCACCAGTTTTTTTTTTTATCTGTCATAATGTGTAATGGGGCTGGAGGCCTTGAGAATTTCATTACCTTAGTTCTTTCACATACATTTCGATTCCATGGCATCTTCCAACGTCAATTTGATATATATATATATATATATTTTTTTTTTTTTACTGAAAGGACAGTAAACAAGAAAAACGTTTGTTATTAGATCTCAACCCGCAGAAAATGCTCATATGTTATAATTTCAGCTATCAAACCTGCTCTCGTTACTATGAATGCCACTATACGAAGGGAAAACGTTTAGCCATAAGCTACTAGAATTGAACACAGTAAACCTGCAGGACCTATATACCCACAAAAATGCTCATCGTGGAGTAATGCAAATTGAAATTCTTAAGGTACATTGATGAGTGGGTCTTCCTGTGAAAGATTCACAGTCGAAGTGGTTATTAAATAACGTAATTTGTAACAGCTATGATATTAATACAGCTACAATTTAAAACACACACGCTTCTAATTTAATGAACGTTCAGTTCATTTTCGCGTTAATGTGCTTACAAAAAATACACATGACTTCTCTGATTTCAGCAATAAATTTTCATTGCAGTAACATGTCAAGATGTCCATTACTTCCCAGCTTTTCCTACTACCTCTCTCGCCCCGTGAACAGCCTGTCACAGTCTTCTTATTGTAAACATATGTGTTACGAATTTCTCCACTTCTGAGAAATTTATCTCCTAACGTCCTTTCCTACACCAGTACCTGAAATATATGATTTGCATAATAATAATAATAATAATAATAATAATAATTCAATCCAATTCAATTCGATTCATGTTTATTAACGTGCCGAGTCAACAGGCAGACGGCAAATTACAGAAACGGAACATCATACAAACAGAAATACTAAAGACAATAAACAAGACACATATGAAATATACACATACGACACAAAAGACATAAAATTTAAATCACAGATGAGCATACCTTATAATATTAAACTAATAATCAAAACAGACATAGTGTGATAATTTGCCTTTTCGACATATATCACTACTGACTAACAAAAATAGACCTATAGCTGAAACTAGAACTCATGCTAGCTAAATAATTAGAATCGTAAAAACGTGCTTATGTCTTAATATATGGTTCAAAGTTTAATTCGGTGACTAAATATAGCTACATGTCTGCCTATAAAGCTGAAAGTCAGTAATGATAATTCAAATTAGAACAGCATAAAATATTTAAAATTAACAGAATCTAATATATAGCACACAAGTACGATTTACTCCAAGATAAGAGATTTAGGCAGTTTATGAAATTATGTACTAAAAGTATAAGATATTAGTTAATCATATTAACTGAGACCGAACATCCATCGAATATATCGGCATGACTGTCGATGGGATTTGCCGCCGAAGCGCATCGAGCGGAAGGGCAGTTTCGACGTTTAAAGTCAACATTTAAAAAGCTAAAGTCTCTAAAATTTCGATTTAGCACGCATAGGCCAACAGTTTCCAAAAGGGTAGGACAATATTTTCAACCGTTAAAAACATCGTTAAAGAAAGGAGGACAACTAGGTAATGCCTCCGAGCACTTAAGGTAATTTCAAATAACTTAAAACATAATAATAATAATAATAATAATAATAATTCATGATAAATTGTCATGATAAAGATAAATTACAGCTTTCAGGTCGCGATGAGAGACATGGAAATGTAGGAGTGAACGGACGAATGAATGAATCAAGGAATGAATTATTAGGACCGAAATAAGTAGGTGAATACGAGTATCACACATGTTTACCTTCCCTGATTATTATTAAATTTATTACACATTTAAGTATTACAAAATTTAAGCAATTTTCTCCAACAGACAATTTCAGTAAAGCCGCTCTCTTCATAAAAAATGGCCGGCATAACAATACAAGAAGCATTTTCGTTAAGTGTATCTAAGTCCCAAATGAAGTTTTAAGGCTTGCGTAGAACGACGTCATTTCTAAGTTATACACTTATATGTGCTTAAAACTGCACAGCCTGTAGTACCAAATTATGTTTTTATAAATACCACAGATTACGTTCTCTTTGTTAACCTCAATGACGCCTACGACACGCCACGATGTTGGGAAGGGAAGGTCTTAGAGATCAGCGCAGAGGTGTATTCCTCAATATCCGAGGATTTTAATTACGGCATAATTAAACAAGCTACAAATAGGATAACACAAATGTTAATTTCATAAAAACACGTAGCGATAAATCTCAGTTTATATCCAGGGAATGTAAAACTATCTGTTCGACATGAAAACAATGCCAGGTATTAAAATAAGAAGAAACGGATCATTTTCATAATAACAAAAATGTTTACGTTTTAGACAAACACTCACGAGGAGACTCGGAAGTGTAAAATAAAAGTTATTTCATATACACGCACAGTAAAACTCGAGCTCTAAGCAGCTTACATAGCAGACTATAGAGCTACAAAATAAGCAGGTGATGTGTATGGGTATGCATTCACACAGTAACACGACCTGTGTGCTCCTCAGAAATGAAATCAGAGAAAAGTTTAACTTCGAAGATTATTTTCTCACAAACAAGTTATCGGATCTTCGTAACGGTCAGTCGTAATACAGCTTGTGATCCAAAGAGAAACTGTTAACAGCTATAAGAAGAACTTAAAGTAATTATGTTTCATCAAACGTCACTCTCGGTGCCTCAGACTACAAACAGTTCAATACTAGGACGCTTGGTGAATAATGAATCATAAACACGTGGAAGGCAGCAGCAGTGGCCTAATTTAAAATCTCTGGAATTTTGCTGAAGGAATGAGGAAAATCAAGATAAACCTCGGCCAATTTGGTGTCCCAGGAACCTTCCGTATACAAGTCAACAATAGTTATGCTATGCTAACCTGTGCGGATTAATGTTAGGAAATTCCTTCCATTATAAAATAAACGACGGAACATTTTTCAAAGTACCAACTCAGGATTCACGTCGAATGCCACAGCTAACGGTTCGAAATCGACAGATAATTAATCTGGCCGAATAAGTGTAACTAGAAATCTGCATCAGCCGCCTCTCAAATAGGCCTGTAATGTCCCACGTGTGTTGCTCATCTATTAAACAGCATAACGATGTTCTACTTCCGACAATGAGCGATAATATAAACTACAGGATATTAAAACTGGTGGAGTTTGTGAGTTTGAAAAGCGAAATTACTTACAATAACTGGGGAAATACACAAATGTGCAGACAGATCTGTAGCACTGTCTGCGGTAATTTTATATCGTTCCCTCTCACGATTATGCAAAAAAAAAAAAATCCCCTTGCCTTAACGCTCCTACTATTGTTTCACCACATATTTCAAGCATAGAGCTGCACGTGATTACAGTGAACTACACAAAATGGCTACACACGTCATGCGGCAACGTCTGTAGCTGGCAACAGGAATCACTGTGCCTTCGAAGAACAAGCCCAGACTTGTTGGCAAAGTCACCACCACCATTCTCACAGGGTACACACAATACACAGAGGGCCAAATCATGCTGTTCTTGTGTGTTGAGGAGAGTGGCAGGAATGGGGCCAGAAGACGTCAGGAATAAACGGCAGTGGAGCGTGTGCCTGAGTCGGTATTACTGCGTCTGCCTTTGCCAAAAACGTAAAAAGCGTACCTCTTCAGTAGCAGCACCGCTTAAGAAGTACTGTTAATCTACTTAAATTACAGTCTTTGCATACATTTTGCGAACCTCAGTAACTTCTAGTGAACAATACTGGAAAGGAAATGTTGCATGACAACCGAAAATAAACAAAGAAACTCTACTCGACAACTACGTAACTTGCAAACAAAGTGTCCTTTCCTTTAAGCGATCGGAAAATAAGACGATGTTCCATTGTGCAACACCAAAACCATGTTCCATTTATTACATGTTAACTTTCATATAGACCTCATTATCATAACTACCTTACGTCTAAACACAAACATACGAATACTAGCAATAAGTTCTTCCGATTCAAATATAGTTAAAATTGCGAGTCGATTGAGAAAAACGTTTCCCTTTTATCCGGTTTAGTGCTGAAGCTATCCTTCGATGTCACCCGATATAGGCATACACATAAGCACAAAGTAGTTTAACTAGTGCTTTAACTCTGTTGCATGGACTGCCTTGTTACAGGCACAGGCTACGGCTCACCAAAGTGCTTTCAGCACAGTGAATCTTCCGAAACACAATACCAGTAACTAACGGACAAATCAATCAAGTCACAGTGTAATGACAGAGTGTCTCTTTTACTGGTAAAATAACGATTTCGGTATCAGATGTAATCAAAAAAGATTTATCTGCCACACACGAAGAACTGCAGGAGAATGACGAACAGAAAAAGGACAAGAATTCTTGCGAATCGTGCCCACAAACTTTTTCTTTCCTTTCGTCTGGGTGAATAAACTATGAATATTTTGACGAAGCTAAGTAATAATACCAGGCTCTGCACATCCCGTTACATGTTCTGCGTCCACGTGTGATACTAGAAAATTCTACGATATGATACGATATTTTGCATCCCACAAGCGATGCTTTTTTTTTCTTTGGATCTTATCAACTGATGAAGTAACGCAGAATCAACTGAACTTGGACCGTGAACGATGAATTAGAAGGGCAAAAAAATTGTAGTGCTTATTTAAAAGCACTAACATGGTATTTTCTTGAAGCAATCGAAGAAAACCATAAGGTACAGCGGTCAGGTTAGCTGGTCGAACGGGAGGAATAAGTTGAAGCTGTCACTTCGCTCGGTAAGCGTGCTGACAACCTCGAGATTCCTAGCAAAGTATTTCAAGACTTGACATCCCAATAAAAATGGTTTGCAAGGAGAATCTATTACTGCTAGTGGTTGTAAATCTGTACCTTAGTGTTCTTCGTATTACAAAGTAGTCACAAATTGGGTTTCCTTGTTGTTCCGCATTTCTCATTGGCAAAGAATTTTTTATTTATTGTTTACATAAATCTACTATTTCAGATGAATAGGCACTTCCGAAGCCCTAACGCACCTCTTTTTCCGCTATATTTGAACTGCAATTAATTATAAATAAAACATTAAAATCTGATGATAATGGTCGAAATTAAGAATAGAAACCGACTAAGATTTCAAAAGTGTTCAACAACGTTACCAAGTTATTCATAGCCTACGTCATGCATCGTTTCCGCACGACAAAACACTACCATAATCAAAACGTCTCAAACACAAGCCGGTGACTTAATTTAGATCTGCATTTTAAGTAACGATTAAATCTCGCTTTTCGACAGTAAACCCCCCCCCCTTATTCTTATTAAGACAATCGTAAGATCTGATCTGCAGTTCGTGCCAAACTCAGGACACACAGGCCTATGGCCGATATGAACCGAAATAAAACTGATCGGACAACGTTCAGTTCAAGTCCCCCGTACCAAGCTCCATCTAAACTCGACAAAGAGTTTCGAACAGTCAAACTGACACAAGAATATCGGAAACTCCTCATCGCGCATTCACTTATGTACGCCGTAAAAGGATTAGTTCACCGCGCAGAACTAATAATTCCTGTCTAGTACATCGATCATCGTCACACATGTTCAGAAATATTCATTTACTTTGCTGCACCACAACATAAATTTTACACAAACACTGGAACCTTATTCGAGTGCCAGGCAACGAAATTGCGAATCAACATAAAATTACTTTTATTTTGTAAATATAAAGTACTTCTAAAACTGCGTATCACGAAATTACAAACCAGTTCATTAGCCAAGTACACACACAACATCACGAGTTTACAAACCCAAGGAACCGTAACTAATTACCAATTGGTTTTAGCTGCTAATTAATGTTCGAGCTGCTTGTGGCACAATACGGGATCTTAACTACATTAACAACATGAAGTTAGGTTACAAGGGACCAACTATGTACCGTCGTGCTAACCCTTCACCCTCGGCTTGTTATTACACAATCACGTCTTCCCTCTTCTCCTCATTCCTATTTTCCATTTTCTCTCTCTCTGTCTCTCTCTCTCTTACACCAGAACAAGTCTTCAAGGTACTCAAACGTCGTGTTGTTAGGACACATGCTTCATTTGTTGAGTGTACAAAGACCATTTGGTTTAAGACATGGTGAATGCGTCTTGCGGGAAATAAAAACGCAGAAGCACTATTACATGGAACCAGACTGTTGTAATAACGTTAAATTATCGCTAAGCGTCTATACTACTATAACACGTACTATTAACAAAATGCCATAAACTGCACTGGTGATCCTCGCTTACTACGGACTGGCAGCTCTTATGCTTCGGCTGGATGGGTCATGCTCATTTACTGACTCTGCGTCTATAGCTTACGTAGTGTCATTACTAATCGGCGAATGGGAGAGAAGGTAATGGAATAACGAAGAGAAAACTCAACAATTCCGAGAAATTATGCTTTCGTAGGCAGTGGGCTGAATGCAACGTGGATCTCGGAAAATATGCTGAAGTGGCGGTCACTGCCAGGAATCGGACCTTTGTCGCTCACTCAGCGGACAGAACTCCTATCGACCAGTCCAGCTCATAATTGCAAAGTATCAGTCACTAAATTAATTTAGTGTTGATGATTAAGTGGACAAGACAGAGAAGGGCAAAACGAAATATGGAATAAACTGTGATAAGTAACCTAAACCCCTTCTCCATCACCCCCGGGAGAGGGAGACATACACATCCATCCACTGAATTCAGTTTTTTTTTGTCGGGGGTATGTGCCGACAAACAACCCCCCCCCCCAATGGCGCAAGAGCCCCTACTGGGTCAGGTCCGCCCCAGTATCGAGGCTGCAC
>Ga0136643_10011420_pt1 | contig 13177 bp, 9 predicted proteins | sample TergutLab28metaG_FD_96883 | JGI IMG/M metagenome (GOLD analysis project Ga0136643, IMG submission 96883) | Labiotermes labralis P1 segment gut microbial communities from Petit-Saut dam, French Guiana - Lab288 P1 (version 3) (version 3) | ecosystem: Host-associated > Arthropoda: Insects >...
AAAGCTAACTGGTTTGCAGCTAGTCAAGAAATTCCCCGCATTTCACGGAACCCGAAGGTTCATTACCGCACTCACAACCGTCCTCCACCTGTCTCTATCCTGGGCCAGCCCAATCCAATCCATATACCCACATCCCACCTCCTGGAGATCCATCCTAATATTATCTACCCATCGACGCCTAGGTCTCCCCAGTGGTCTCTTTCCTTCCGGTTTCCCCACCAAGACCCTTACACCCCCTCTCCTCGCCCATACGCGCCACATGCCCAGCCCATCTGATTAAATTACATATAACTAGAAATTAATAGCTTTTATTTTTTATTTTGTTATTTTGTACAATGGCCAACAAATGCACAATTAATTGACAAATTATCACACTACTCCTACATGTTTCGACAATATTGTGTCATCCTCAGGGAGTTCGTAGTTATATATCGGGCCGCGTGCTGGGATCCGTAAAGGGAGGGACAAATAAATGCGTTAGACAGGGTGCAGAAGAAAGCGGCCAAATTTGCACATCATACGAACAGTCCGAACTGGGAAACTCTGGCGTCGCGCAGAGTTATCACGCATATGTGCCCTCTTCAAAGGGTACTTTGGAGAACCGGTGTGGAAGGCTATAGGAGACAGATTACAATGGCCACACTATCTGAGCAGGGTAGACCATGAACCGAAGATTAGGAGCAGAAGGCAAAGGACGGATATAGGGAAATATTCCTCCAACACTGGAGCTAGTTACCTGCAGAGATGTTAGGAACTCTCCCCTACAAACCAAGTATGTTTAAAAAGAGGACAAGGAAGGTGATAATAGAGGTGAGTTAAAGGAAGAGACAAAGTGTTGGAAATCATCTAGAAGTGTAGAGAAGTGAAGAAAAGTGAAGTGAAAAAATGTGTAGTGAAATGAATTCATGTGTAGTGAAATGAAATAAAGTGAAGAGAAGTGAAATGCAGTGCAGTGTAGCGAAGGGGGGAGGGGGGAAATCGAGGCTTTAAGGTAAAAGTTTATATAAGTAGTAAAGTGGTGAGAAGTGAAAGGCCGGGGTGATAGCGCAAGTGCTATATGTGCGGAAAAAATACTAGGAACTATATGCAGTACTACCTTGGTGTTGTTTACCTTTTGTACATGTTTTATTTTAAGTTTCTTTGTGTGAATTGTTGTTTGGTTGTCTTATGTGTATTTTTGTAGTTGTCTTGTGCGTATTGTTGCCATCTAATGTGTTCGTGTGGACTGTTGTGCTACGTATGTATTGCTGTTTTTAATTTAGATGCCGGACTGCTGGCTAGAAGTCACTATTCGGAAGGTCCTGCGATCGGCCACCTCGACAAAGGTTTTTCTTGGTTTCCCTGTGTCTATAAGCAAATGCTGAGACGTTTCCCAAAATTCCAAGCTGTCACTACATGCTTCTCATGTAGCCCTCCTGACTTAAATCTATTAGTAACCAGCTTCATATATTGTATACATGTAAAATAACCACTGCCACCGGGTGACAACACAATTGCAGTTAATAAATATTATTATTATTAACTTGCCAAGTTTCAAAATATGTCAAATGCAGTAACTGATAATGTAATTTAAAATTTAAAAATTTACAATTATTTCAAATAAGTTTTATGCTGTACAAATTTCAATGTTTCAAATCTTTAAAATATTAAAATTGTCCTATTTATAATAAAACGAACTAAAATAATTTTGTTTTTATAATGAAGTCCGTCTTTGTGGTGGCTGCATATAAAATCTGTAATAAATGTGGATTTTATTAATGGGTGTATAAATGTTATATCGCGGATATGTCGGGTATATTTAATTTATTTAATGATGGGCTCACCTGTATGTTGCCGTCGTCTTGCTGGTCCGGTATGTACTGAATCTGAGTGCGTGTCGAGCTGTGTGACGTGTTTGGTTATGTTGGCTAGAGTGTATAGTGGTTTGGGTTCAATGGCCTTTTTCTCATCAGTAATTTATGTTGTTGTAGTACTTGCATGTATAATTACTCATTACTGTTTATTACCTTTCCTTTGCCGCATGCTTTTAATAAATACATGTTATATTCCAGACTCCCATATTCGTGTCTGTTATTGACAATGTGTTTTGCGTTTGCTGAGATTGGGTTGTTTGTTTTTATATTCGTGTAAGTTCACGGTAACTTATATCTATTGATCAAATGTAATAAGTAAAATAATTGTATTAATTTTAGCTGTAACTAATTGTGTAATGAATTAACCTTAACATTACCGGTTGACTAATGTCGGTAAGCGTTTGACACTAAAAAGGGTATCAATCGAATTTCGCGTCTGAAATTCCTATGTATTATTTTTTATAGTTCCATGGGCTGAAGAAGCGAACACATATGACTTTCTCTATGCGCTGTATGCCATTCGCTGGGCTTTTTAGAGAATTTTTAACAAGGCATGAACTGAATGCGCAATGAGTTGATAATGTGTGAGTTTGCCTTGTTGAAAGGGCTTTCATATTTCTGTCTTCTCTGTGGCTTTGTCCTCTGCTTCGCGTCTTCTGGTGAGTATTTCCAAACCGTGACTTAATGAACCGAGTTGTACAGATATTTTATGTGGAGAGTGGTGCTGAGCTTTATGAACATTGCGACAGAAACTTTGCTTATTACAAATGCCGTTCTCAGCCTAATAATGGTACTTTTCACAAAACTATTTTTACGTTTAGTCTGCTGTGCTACACAGTATTAGTTTTCACTGCATCTGGTAAAGGTGCTCAGGCGATGGGGAGTTTTACACCTTCATCAGTACTTTATTTTAATTCATTTAAATCTGATAGATATTTTCCAATTGGGATTTTGAATATGTGTATTTAGTATGTAGCCTCGTGAGGTCAATTGAGGAGCTACTTGAATGAAAAAAGTAGCGGCTCCAGGTCTATAAAAAAGAGATTAACGGCTGTGGGGACCCGTTGCGCTGACCACGTGACATCCCTCTATCCGCAAAAGTTGGCACTAACTTCGCCGAACGGCGGCGGCCGCTCTGTCGGTATAGTTCGCGTGCGGACTAAGGCCATGGAGTATTTAGTATGTGTTTGTCCATATCTGCGATTATTTCTGTCTGCCATGTGTCGGGATTAAACATGTCAAAGTCTGCGGAATTTTCTTTCTCTTTTCTATCTCGGTAAAGCAAAGGGGTTGTAGTTTTACCTTATGGAGCTGATGTACTCTTTCTCCTCTGTAGTACTACTTTGTTAACATACTCAAATACATCCGCTGATTTTTATGCTTTATTATTTAAGCTTTAGTTTAACATTTAGTACTGCTGGAGACCCTTCGAATTCTGAACATCTGGAGTTAAGTATAACCAACTAGTTAGTCTCAGAAATTTATTAGTATACCCTAGATTCAGCCCTACCACTTTGAAAATTCTGGTACAAGTAGGTGATTTGCCGCATCTAGTCTGTAGCTTCTGGTCCCGCCGTTGTTTCCGAAGATGGTGTTTTCTTAAAATTACGAGGGCAAATGTCGTAGCCTCTCCATGCCTTGGGTATCTGTAAAAGCGTTGTTTCGGCATTTGCTGTGGTTTTTATCAGACAATCAAGCTGATTCCTCAGAAATAACGTTTCTGTTCTCAACACTTCAATTTACTGTCGTCTGTGTACCACGTACAGATAAGAGAGAAGCGTTTCTTGTTGTGAACTGAGCTTTTAAATGTTGATTGGCTACAGTAGGCATTATTTCCTGGCTAGGTCTACTACAATTTATCTCATCTAGGTTCGGTCGCAATTGTGGTATTTGTTTCATTCCACATCTTCAGTAGTTTCATGGACTCTTTGCTGTGATGAATTACTTTTTTTTCGTTCAGTGGCTGTTCTATGTTAATGAGCAGTATCTTCTGTAAAATATGCAACTGAAGCTAACATTCATTCCATACTGCTGATGGAAATCGAAAAGTACTGGAAACTCAATGGGAGTCTAAGACTCTGCCTATTGGTAACCAGTCACTCACGGTCGAAGCAAATATTTTGTGTGTGCGTGCGTGCGTGTGTGTGTGTGTGTGTGTTTGGTGATTGAAAAAGACGTAGGCTATATTGTGTCGAAAAGTTTGCAATGATTAATGCTATTTTCATCAGCAACACAATAAAGTACAAACAATTCCAATTGATGACTGAAAAATGCCAAATAATCATACACTGTTGCTGAAATTTATCTTACAGTACTTTACCGACGCCAGACGTTGCACCTGCAACTTCAGATACGAAACAAATAAAGTTTATTTAAAATAACTTTGAGGCAGATCTTATGGAAAAGAAGAGTTAAAAAACTTCGTCGTAATAGTTTCTGGCTTGTACTTCTCAATAACACGTAAGGAACTACCTGAATAGCAATTAAGTAAAAGGAATTATTTCTTCTCTCTCGTTTAGGGATTTTGCAATATACTAGCCGTTTTACAAAGATTCTTAATTCATCCATTCGAAGGTAAGTTTTCCCCTGTCCACGCCATGAAGGCATTTAGGGGGGTAGAGGTATAGCGCCACTCACGATTTATTGTTTCTGTCACAGTGTAATATGCATGAAGAATTATTCCAACATCTAGTTCTTCTTTCTTTCTCAGCTGAATTAAGTCTTCATGCCGTGAATAGTCGTTAATTTTTAACCAAATACCAAATAGTATTGATTTTTTCTTTTGTTAATATAATGTGCTTTTAGCTGTTATGGTAATTTTTTCAATTGTGTGTTTTGAGTACCAGCTAAAATTAACTTGTCTTTAACAGGTGCTGATGATGCATGATGGGCCGAACTTATGTTTATAGATTTTTAAATGACGGTAATTTCTCCGTGTTTCGGATGCCAAGATGATCCTGACAATTTCGGGCCGAAAATAATCCGATCTTCCCCCACGTGATCCGCCCAATAATCCGGACCACTTGGAGGAAGCCCGAGACGACCCACCCCATTCGTACTGTGTGGCTGAAGGGGAAGCATCAGCCGGCCTTCGCTTACCTTCGTTGCCGTAAGGACGTCAGGTACAGTATTTTCGCTTTCGGTGATGAATCTATGGGGGTAAACTGACTATATCATGTGCTGTTCATCCATTCGGAACTTGGCGATAATCATCGCGTTATGAAGTCCTTAATGACTGACGGACGAATGTATCGCTACACCCTAAAATCCGAACTTTGCTGTCAGCTATTTACGTTTCGTCTTGCATCGGCCCACTTCTGATCGGACTGTAGTTGGGTAATCTGTATTTGCTTTAAATGTAATCGCGCTATTGCATGCGTGTTCTTTTCTGAATATGGTGACGACACAGTACAGTCGAGGGGGCAAGCGAATCACAGTTACGCAGGGAATAATTGTCACAATATTGTGTCCTGCTCCAGGAGTCCATACATTTTTAAAAAATCTAGGAGCTATCAAATTCTAAGATATAGAAGGGTGACCGAGCACCCACAATCCTTGAGTGACCTGTTAACCTCACTGTTATCTGACACGTTCTGCTATATGTCTGTGGCCTGATAAACGTTTTTGTATGCAAGATGGAAAAACTGCAATAAGTTAAGGATAATGTAGGTTACACAAAGCAAACATACAGCACAGGATAATTTTCACACACCTTAACTAGACTAGACAAGAATAATACCACGATAATAGTGCAGTGACAGCATATACCTAAATAGTAATCTCCGTACACAAGGCTGGTCAGTGCTACACTCAACACCCAGCACCACAGTGGATAATCAACACACAAGACGCCATCCCATAGTGATCTCCGTATGCAATACAAGATTGTGTCAGTGCCACTCACAATATTCAGCATCTCAGCGATAAACACACCAAGAACCAACACACCATAAGCGTGTTCTACAGATCTCCGAAGCCAGCTTTATCCGCAAGACGAAAAGGACCACACACACCACCACGCTCGCACATGAGAACCCCTAGGATGGCACAAACCTAACCACATACGTGCGCCAGACACACCTGCGAATCACCATCTAAGTCCCCCTCACTCCAACGCCAACAGCGGTGGGCTAACGGAGCCCAAGGACGAAGAACCCCGCCTAGGATACTGCATACCAAGTACACGCACGCAGGACCCCCACCTTATCTGCTTAGGTGACACCAGTCACCATATTTCAGCACCCTTATACACACAGTCTTTTCTCATATATACTTTGTAAAGCATGATGATGAGATCTCAACATCCGCTACTCACATTATTATTAGTCTCTTAGAGCCAACATTGTAAACCTGATGATGGCCTCCGAGTAGGCCGAAACATGTTGTTTCATTAACACCCGAACTAATAAACTAGTTATGTTCGACCTACAATATCCTTAACTTATTGTTACATACACAACGGGAATGCCTCAACTTAAGAGGGAAAAAATGCATTAATTGTGCTGGAAGATACTATGCGCCGCTCTACAAAATTAAGACGCCCCGGGCGACCAGGTACCCGGGAAACATGTCTTGATTAGTGTTCGATTCTGATGTTTCTTTTTGTAGAACTTACTGAAATAATTACTGTGTAAATTTTTTTTTCCTGTGGCACTGCGGCCCAACGCGGGCCATGGCTTCCTCATTAACGAGGTTTCTAGATCACACACAACGACGCATCACAGTTGTTAGGACTTCTCTGGACGAGTGACCTCTACCTGACAACACACAACACTCAACACAGACAGACATCCATGCCCCCGGCAGGATTCGAACCCACAATCCCAGCAAGCGAGCGGCCGTAGACCCACGCCTTAGACCGCGCGGCCACTGAGATGGGCACTGTGTGTACATTAGTTCCTTTTATTTTGAACAGACATTTATACGATTGATATAAAAAAATCCCGTTTTTAATTAATGCTACACTGCCTGGTGTTTAAGTACATATTGCAGTGACCAACTTTCGCCTACTTCTGCTGCAGAGAGCTGGATTGTTTAGCAGTTTAGTACCAGACTGTACCGCAGTTAGAGTTTGTTTTGATTTTGCTGCATGACCACATTACACTACACCCTCTTTGTTCAGCTCGTTTTCAATTAATGAGGCAGAGACGTTCAAGAAGCAGATGCCGGATGCTTCGGGAGGTAATAGTCCCAAATGTTCTAAAGTGTGAAATTTTCTCAGTGTTGTAACAATAATTAGTCGCATTAAATGGAGCTGTTGCTTGGATACACGATTCGGTAAGGCAACCATTGCTTGCAATCTGATTTGTTACCCGCGATGAATTGCTTGGATTTCTGATCGTCACTTGTCCAAATTAAAAAAAAAAACGGGCACTTTGGTCACAAAATTTTTATTGGCAAACTGTTAAACTATAGATCTAATAGATATCTTTATGTACTTCCTGAGGTATGAATTGTAATGATATGATTGATTAAAAAAAGTCCTCGTGTTAACGCTAGCCTATATGAAGCAGAAAATACATGGTTTAGTTGCAAGCAAAGGGGCAGGGCACTTCCCAAAGGAACATTATGTCTGCGTAACTACAGCACGGTTACACTTACCTTGGCATGCCATAATGTAGTTTAATACAGGTTAGACAAAATTAAAAAGAAACAAAAAAGTGATAATGTTCTTTTGATTTATGAAAGTAATTCTACATCCAGCTACCTTTTTCTCCGTACGGCCCTCTCCCCCGAAATCGTGTTGATCAAACAGTGCTTTCTCAGTGCTCATTCCAGTTCGCCTTCAGCTCGAGCAAGTTACAATGCTTTATAGAACACACGATTAGCTCGCAAACGGCAATCTAACCTTGTCACAACAACAACAACAACATCTGAGGGTTTTTCTTGTGTGGGGTAAAGGAAAACAAATCTACAGAAATTAAACCACAGACGTAAAAATATTTAATACTCTTAGCCTTAACAGCAGCTTTTGAGACAACCGAGAAAATAGAAAATATGCGTATTGAGGCAGGTGGATTTTTGTGTATTAAATTAAATTCAGGACATGAATATTACTCAAAAAATACGTAAGACTGCAAGGTATGTATGTATGTATATATATGTACGTGTGTGTGTGTGTGTGTGTGTTTCCCAAACTTGTTTGTTCACGGATCCCCATCTAGCCCCGAAGTTAAAGAAAGAGTAGGACTATATTTTTACTCCCCCTCTGGGAATTCGTCGCCTAACCTAGGGTGAACTTTACCTTTTTACCTTACACTTTCATTGTTAGAAAAGTTTTCATAACCTGTGGGTTTGTATGGGAGTGAAAGAAAATGGTTTCCCATTGCGGTGGTGATAAAAATACATCGAGAATATTTGCGTATTATTTTAAGGCACAGTGAGAGAATAAGTATTTATTATTGAATGTTAACGAATGTGTGTGTTCAGTATGCCGTGCCAGTGTAGACGTTAGCAGCAAATGCAGTGTTGAACTGTATTTTATGATCATGCATAAAAATTGTATTAGCACATATCTTGATAAGAGCAAAATTCGGATAAATAACTTCGGGTATTTGAAATTTGGCCGGTCCCAGTGGCCGCGCGGGCTAAGGCATAGGTCTGCATGCCGCTTGCTTGCTGAAATTGCAGGTTCAAATCCCGCTGGGGGCATAGAATTTGTCTGTTGTGAGTATTGTTTTCAGGTATAGGTTTCTGCGTCGGGCTGATCACTTGTCCAGAGAAGTCATACCGACTGTTTTGCGTCATTATGTGTGATCTAGAAATATCAAGAATTATGAGACCATGTGCGGAGTATCTTCATGACAGAGGTGACCTACCTCACCAAATAGAAGATTCTGGATTGTGGCTAATTCTTGCTCCCCTCACAGATCTTACAGCTAAACTCACTCAGCTGAACTGATTTTCAAGTAGGAAATGAGACAGGCAATAAAATAACTTTTTACCATTGATTATTTCAAAGAAAAACTGAATCTGTGGAAGGCTCAGTTGATGAAAGGAGTGCCAAACCCACTTTTTTGCTGTTCAAAGTCGCGCTGCTCATACACTTGCTGGCGTCTGTCTATATTCTGTGCATTGATAAACTACTGAAAATGTGTGAAAAAAAATTTAAACACTTTGAGCTTATGAAGTTCATCGTATCTTTCATTACTAATGTGTTTTACGAAAGAGATATATTTGAGAGGACCGAATTTATCTCTTCTGTATTCAAGGGAAAAACGTGTGAAATATTACATGAGATTTTTAATTTACAAAGAGACTTATAATTGAAAACAAGAATTAATAATACAAAATTTGGAATTTAGTTCCGTGTGCAAGGTGTCGAAGCTAGAGTTATTAAAACTGAATGTACGGTTCGGTTATACTTCAGTGAATCAGGGGTTGCAGTAATAAAAACAGTACAGTCGAAGTACTAATGATAATTAACCGATGAACATTTAACCCATAAAAGACTAGTGGTTGCTTTGTGTGCTATCAGGAAGAACACTAAACCTACCACGTTCTGCCAACAGACAGCATTTATGTTTTGAGTTAGGTCCTCAGAACAAATAGCAGTTATTTATATAAATAACTAAAATTCAGAAATCCCATTTACACGGCTGTTACACTGAAATGTATTACATCGATTTTTTTTTATATCTGATATACACCGTGGCTACATGTTTCAGGTCGCCTCCAGATACTTTCTGTCTTAAATCTGAGCACATTAACATAATGTATTAAAATCACAACTTTTAAAATTTAGTTTTGTGATTCAGTGTATCACCATTATAACTTCGATACATTAAATCACCAAATTACAAATGTAAACATTCCGTAGTTGTATGATTTCATCAGAGTTGCGCAGGCAACAGCCAGCGGTCATACAAAATAGTGAGAATGAAAATGTTTTCAAAGCTGGGCAATTCAAAACCCAACACAGAAAATACAGGAGGTTTAAAATGGGTGTTAATCAATCTTTAACGACCCTCCAAGCGAAAAAGCAAGCTCTCTTTCTCGCAAGGAGCTAAGTAAGTTACGTTATGAACAGCTGTACAAAACATAGACTGACACAGGCAGTTTATGCATCCTATATTTTTCATAAAACTAAATATTTAACCCTTTAAACGCCGAGTTAAACCCCATCTGCCATCTGCTGGCATTATTAGGAACTCACCATATTTTCGACGTTAGCGGGTTAAGGGTTAAAATACGTACGTAGATTCACACCAAATGTGTAAATATGTAAAACCGACAAATACGGATTGCCTCTTACAACTGACAGATCCGACTCTTGTCAGAGAAGGTCCTTCAAGACTATGATTTTTATTCATTGCACGTACTAAAATCTGTGTATGGGCCCCAAGAGCGGCTTGACACCAGGTCAGAATGACCGACTGACTACCATTCTTCCGTAACGTGACTGACTGACTCGCTGAGGCTTCACAACATTCACAGTTTGATGACGCTGCAACTGCCCTCACCTGAGCACGGTGTCGTAAGACACGCTGACTCCCTTCTCCAGCATTCGGCGGTAAAGCTGCCAACACTCTCGCTCTTTCGCCGACTGGAACTCGGGCTCAGCGTCTTGTGAACCGACTGGGTCTGTAATGGCCTTGGGTTCTGGCTTCAAAATGCGGGCTACCATTACCCCCAGACCTGAGGACACAGAAAAACTACGCATTATGTAAACTATACAATACTTCTGATGTCTGAAAGAAAACTGAATGTAGGTAAAAGGTACTGCGCCATTAAGCAGATATATCATTCCACGTACTGTTAAGAGCGGTTTGTAATAACAGCTCCACCTATTCATCCCGGCGCGCTGGATAGGTCCTAGAGTCGGTGGCCCTGTCGTCCAATCTAACTTATAAAATACGGGTATACTAACAGATGAACACAGAACATAGAGTGTGGGTGACGTTTTTGTCAGATGATATTTACTGTGTAATCGAGAATTACCAGAAGAATCGCGAACCATTAAACGAAACTTTTTCTTGTGTCTCCAGACTTTTTGAAACGTCGTCCGGATGTTCGAATGAATTTTGTAACAAGGTTATTGTTACACGGTGATACTTAATTTTGTGTACTTAATATCACGGAATGTTCACTGCTAAAGAGCTTACAGTTTTTTTATGCGTATTGGACCGTGCATCATCTTGATATTTGAATAAAGGTAGACCAACTTGATGACACTTGCTTTATTATGTCAATTTGCTGCTCAACATGTTTCGGATGTTAATACGCCCATCTTCAGGGGCTTGCGACTACTTGGTGCGTTATTGGTTTAGGCTGTATTGTGCTGACTTGAGGCGTGTTGGTGTTATGTAGGGGGATTGGCTGTTGGTGATGTGGTATCCGAGTGCAGACTGAACCACTACTCTCGGATACCACATCACCAACAGCCACTCCCGCTGCATAACACCAACACGCCTCAAGTCAGCACAATACAGCCTACACAATAACGCACCTAGCAGTCGCAAGCTCCTAAAGATGGGCGTATTAACATCCGAAACATGTTGAGCAGTAAATTGACATAATAAAGCAAGTGTCATCAAGTTGATCTACCTTTATTCGAATAGCTTACAGTTTGTTCCGTAACTCGGCAGTTTCTCACTGCACCCGTAGGAGTTCCCCAGTACAATTCATCCTCACAGTTTATTTCCACATGCCAAATTCTGTATTTCTCTCTTGCGCCGCCCACTTCTTCTCTTCAGATTTCCCCTCCAGAATGTCCCATTCTATAAGTTCAACCAGCGAACGTCGGGGATTTTTAGGTTCTGGGTTCAAATCTCGGACCCTAAGACCGTCTACCTTGATAGGGTTTTTCGAGATTTTCACCGCCCCCCCAGGCGAACTTGTATCATTCGATGGTAGGGAATAAACCGATGAGCTACTTTCAGCGTTAAGTAGATAAAACAATTATGTAATTCCGACCGATTCTCCATCAAATACATTAGAACACCCTCAGAGTATTACTGGAGTAGGCCTGCTATAAAACAGAGCTCTCATTACGTAAGTATCTGAGTATTATTGTAAGCAATTTCTTGTACATAAATGGGTGTTTTAATATTTTGTTCTGAGCATCATCTTCATTCTTCAAAAGAGTGAGAGACGATAAATAAATTTACACTATTATTGTAACACTGAAATTTACATCTTAAGAAATCTGTGAATGCTGTACCTCTTGAGGTGCCTGCCCTCATTCTTCTGTAATTATCTATAAAACTGTACGAATGGCGAAAACCTGTACTGGACATTCAATATTTGCTTCTTGAGTCATATCTATAAGTTTTATTCGAAACACATTTCGCTTCTTTAATGTTTATTAAGTTACGTTATTTGTCTCTAGTGTTAACCAAAGTTAACTCAACAAACTTCATTTAAACCTGCTATGTAAAATTTCTGGCATGGTTACATATAGACGAATAGAGGTAGCAAAGCTAATATTTAAATTCTGCATCTCTTCTTTGCAAACTTGTCAACAAAGACTTGCCTTTGTTAATGAACTACATCATTATAACACAAGAACAACCGTGGTTTTCTTTAAGACACTATAATATAGGGTTTTCATGACGTTTATGCTGGCTCAAAAAAGCTGTAGTTTACCCGTGTTTGGCGGCTCAGACATGAAGACCGATGCTTCCGATGGGCTCGCAGGTAGATCCTCATTTGGAGGCAGTGCCTCTCGCTCCTCAGGAGATGCTGTTTCAGAGCAGTCCTTTGGTGGTAGGTCAATGATGCAGTCCGCAAGCGCTTGCTCATGGTTAGGCGGCGTCTCTTCCGCCTTCCTACAGGTATACGTAGAGGGGTTTCAGTGGCATATCTAGTATAAAACATATTCGGAGTGTTCACGTGTAATCTTCACGACACTTCCAGTGATCCGGTCATTAAAGCAGTATAACGAGTCAGGTGTTAAGTAGTTCTCTGGCAAAAGAAAAAAATATAACTTTCATTCTAGAACTGGCCATGAAGGCCCGAAGAGGAGTTGAGGTACAGACCTCGGTTTTCGATGGGGAATGGGTGACCAACGCCACGCCCCGGCCGCTTTACCTCCGGAAAAGAGACAAGTTACGCAGTGTATATGAAGCTGGGTTGGTCCTAGTGCCGGTTGGACGGATGTGGAAAATTTGCCCCCCCCCCCACCGGCATTCGATACTCGGATTGTTCAACTCGTATCGAGTGCCTAAACCGACTACGCTATCCCGGACCGCATTAGTTCTCTGACATTCATAAGTATTCGATCTTATAAATTGGCGATACATGAATGTTATCTACTATGGATTTCATAATTAACAGGGTAATATCCAGGAGTCATAGCAGAAGTCATATTGCAAAAAGAAGCA
>Ga0136643_10011421_pt1 | contig 13177 bp, 2 predicted proteins | sample TergutLab28metaG_FD_96883 | JGI IMG/M metagenome (GOLD analysis project Ga0136643, IMG submission 96883) | Labiotermes labralis P1 segment gut microbial communities from Petit-Saut dam, French Guiana - Lab288 P1 (version 3) (version 3) | ecosystem: Host-associated > Arthropoda: Insects >...
AGTATATTTTGTGTGACATGATTTTTGTATGTTGGTAGGCCTGGAGAGATATCAGAGTATAGACTGCTGTGGCTGTGAACAAAGGCTGCCATGATGTTGGACTAAGGAAGCAGCACCTTGGATATCACAACAGCTGGGATTGTTGGTATTTCACATTGCTGGTACGGTTTTGGGTATAGCACTGTGTTGATGTTGGCAGTGCTTACTGACGGTAGGTGGAAACTTACTGCCACATATTGTAACACCATTAGATGTCACCACTGTGGTGTGATGCTGTAGACAGAACCAGGACATTCTACACCCTGCAGAATGCCATCCAGCAGCACTGCAAACATCACAGTGACAGTGGACAGCAAGTGTCTTCACTACCTGATATTTCATGGGAAGATACAGCAGTCTGTTTACAGAATGGTGGTGCCTTCAGCGGTACCTGAGATTGTGGTTTCGCTGTTGTACAGGCTATAAGGGACAAGTGTGTCAGAAGAATCTGTACATCATATTAGAAAAGTCAAATTGAATGCCAGTCTATGCAGCATATCGCACTGGTTCTTAATATATTTAGTTCCTTTACTTGACTTAACTAAGTTTCACTTTACTGCATAAGTTGAAAACGCATAAGAACTTATATCAACATTCTTTTCTTGCATGTGTATTTCACACTTCTTTACAAATTGCTTTCACATTTTGCACGAGTAATTACATTAGCTGTACCATAGCAAGGAACTGACTGCAGAGTGCGTAAAGCTTTGACGTAATAATGTCTGACTTTAGGAGCGATGATTTAGAAGACAGCGCGACAGCAGGTTTACCGTCGCTTAGCGATCAGCCAGCCAGATCAAATGTTTCGCTTTTCTCTGGAAAATTAAGCGTAGATGAGGAGCTAAAATTGAGCAATGAGACTTTTAATGAAACAATCTATGATTTCTTCAAAGACAAACACATAACCCCCCTCAGCCAACTCACTGCAACGCCCACATTCCCCACACCCCACGTGCTGGTCCAGTTTGCCTCCAAGACTTACACAGACTACGAAACAGGAGAGACTGACGCTCAATATGAGACACGGTTAGCTTTACCTGACGGCTGGAAGTTACTGACGACAGCGTCTAATAGTAGCAAGACTAACGGCTATTTTGGGGCAGCCTACTGGCACCCTGAGCATCAGCAGGTTGTGATTGCTCATCGAGGTACTGACCCTACAAATGTAGGAGCACTGTGGACAGACTTCCAGGGCGTGCTGCTTAACCATTATGTTCAGCAAATGGAATCTGCCAGCACTTTTGCAAATAAGGTTGTTGAATTGCTGCGAGAAGTTAAACGGGACAAGGGGATCAGTTTTCAGCTGTTCTTGACCGGCCACACTGTAGGGGGTTGGCTAGCGCAAGTAACCACCATTACAACTGAGTACCTTAAGACAGAAAGTAAAATCTTTCTTAAAAGTAACAATGATCAAGATTGTTTTCATCCCCACACCGTAGCTTTTGACAGCCCAGGTTGCAAAGATATGTTGCTAAAATTGAGAAACGCGTATTTTTCAAGCCTAGATGGGAGATCCATTGACTTAGAGCACTTAGATATCACTAGCTATCTGTCTGCTCCAAATAGCATTAATACTTGTAACACACATGTAGGGACGGTCTGTCGCATATTTCCTGATTTTCCTGAAGTGGGCCGTTTGGAAAAGCTTACTCAGTCCTGTGAAAAAGCAAAGCATTTTATGAAGAAAATTGTGGAAATTTTTGACCCCGAAACAGGGCAAGTGTATAGAGACGAGCAAGGTCATCTAAAAGTAAAATTGGTAGTTGAGTGGCCAATCTGTTCTGATTTAAAACCTGGCGAAGAGTACAAGAAGTTTTTTGAAATGACAAAGCATTTGAATAATTACCATCCAGACATTAAAAATGTATCTTTCCACCTCTCGAGTTGCAATCCGATTCGTTACGAAACTAAACCTTATGACGAACGGGTAAACAATTTGAGGATATTTAGTCAGGAAGAGAAGGAATTTTTGCAGTGTTATCTTTGGTTGCGACAGTGGACGGAATTCTATAAGCCTAAAGAGCTGTTCTCTGTAATGGAAGATAAACAAGCCCAAGAAGATGCTGAAAAAATACTACAAAGCTTTCAGATTGAAAACGACAAAATTCATTGTACAGATCCTAGTGAGCTGAAAGCACTGATTCCTTATGTGAAACGGTTGCTCCAGCTGTTCCCTGAGATAAAAGAGATTGGACAGAGGTTTTGGCTGTGCGAAACAAATAGTTGTATCCAACAGATTAATCAAAGTGCACTTGATTTCAACCTTGATGCTTTGAGTTTTAGGGAATTTTTAGAAGATAATCAGCAACAAGTGTTGCAATTACAGATGGTTGATGGCGATGAATGGGAGGGGCTAATCAAGGTTTATCAGGTTCTGCAAAAGACCGGTTGTCTCAGTGCAGGTCAGTACTCTGTATTGAAATTAGAGCGTTTGTTATTTCTAAATATGTTGATGTTGTTTAGAACATTAAGCCAGTCAATTAAAGCACCATACTTAGTATTGGTGGCTTGCGAGGCCAATCAACTGCTGAAGGTAGAAACAAAAGACATGATAAGAACACTCTTTGACACTATCATAGAAAACCCGTGTATCAAGGTCATTTTGACCACTCGATCAGAAGATGGAGGGGCTGATTTCCTGCATCACATAGGCAGGGAAATACTTGGAAATGGGTTTGTTACTAGAGATGAAAAGTTAAATTGGTGTGGTTTAACTTCCAGTTCACAGGAGAAAATACTAGAGAAATCAGTGAAATTTCAAGGCACTGAAATTCCTCTAAATGAGCTAATGTCTGCTGAATCTCCAGCCGCAAAGTTCCTGCCTCTTGGTGCCTTACTGGAAGAAAAGGAACTGACGATTGCTGATCCAGTGCCGAATGCTAATGGCTACAATTTAAGTTACTATATTGGGAGAACACTTCGTCATCAGGTAACTGTTAAACAGGAGATTTATAGTGATAAAAATGTAAACTGTAAACATGTTTTCCTGGCTAGCTCGGAACGAGAATTCGAACAACTCCGTCAGCTGTATCCAAACAGTAATGTGCATTGGCTAGATAAGGGCAAGTCAGGGAATCTCATTTGGCAGCAAACGCAGGGAAGTTTAGAAACACTGCGTAGATATATTGATACCGACAGTTCACACACATACACGGCTGATGATTTAGATAAGCTGTTGGAGCAAGCACAGCACCAGCGGGTGATGCTGCTTTCTGATACAGCAGGGGTGGGTAAGTCCACCTTACTGACACATCTGTCTAAACAAATTAAACAGAATTTCCCAGCAAAATGGGTGGTAAAAATTGACTTAAATGACCACACAGATGAACTGAGGGCACTGAAACAAGAACAGATCGATAAGGAGAAAGCGATTGAATTTGTATCGGAGAAAGTGTTGAAGCTTACACCTGGTTTAGAGTTGGAATTGTTTAAACAGGGCTGTGAACAAAAGCAGAAGATAAAGACACTAATAATGCTGGACGGGTTCGATGAAATCAGTCCGTTCTACAAGGACACAGTCATTGATTTACTGCAAGCTCTAAGGCAGACGGCGGTAGAACAGCTGTGGGTCACCACCAGACCACATCTGAGAAACGAATTGGAGGATAAGCTACAGCAGCTGTCCTACACACTGGAACCATTTTCTGAGGAAAATCAAATCGAATTACTAACAAAATTTTGGAGTCAGAAGGCCTGGTTTACTGAGATGAATGATAAGCAGAAAGTGGATAGTAAAAAGAATATAGAAATGTATGCTACAAAATTAATTAAGAAGCTGGGCAACTCAATTAGTGATAAAGACAGGGAGTTCACCTGCATCCCACTACATATCTGTATGTTGGCGGAGGCGTTTGATGAAGAAGTTATGGCATTTTGTCAGTCAGCTGAATCCACGCCTGAACTAACGTTCCAACTTGACTTGCTTGGGTTATACGGACGATTTATTGAAAAGAAATATGACATCTATCGTGAAGAAGAGCTTAAAGTTCCGGTGAATAAAGTGGCTGGAACAGAGCAACGAGAAACTGACTTAAAAAACATGAGAGAGGACCATCAGCTGCTGGCATTGAAGGTGCTGTTCACAGACGAACAAGTGACACTGTTTCAAGATAATGAACAATGCACTTTTTCAGCCGAACAGTTAAGCAGGATTGGAATAGTGCAAGTAAGTCATGACGGTAAACCGCAATTTTTGCACCGAAACTTTGCCGAGTATTATGTAGAGGATTATTTGGTGGGCTGTTTGACCGAGGGGAACAACACTTCACAGCAAGTACAGACTTTTATACTGAAGGATATATTTCTGAGAGAAGAATATCAGATGATCAGAGCTTTCATAGATGGATTATTGTCAAGGTGTGAGCTTTCCAAGCAGATGTTTAATCAGTACAGAACTAGGGTAGATGACTTAGGGATTGCTGACTTACTACACAGAGCAGAGGTCGAAGGCAATGTTAATATTACTGAATTTTTTTCAGAAAGGGTCAGAGTAGGAGGGGACACCGACACAGGGAGTAGTCTGGTGCAGGGACAAGATACAGAAGGAAGAACAGAGAGTTACAAGGCAGCGATGGTGGGCAACTTATCGGGATTTGAGGGATTACGGGAGGGTGCTGAAGGGAAACAAACAACGATCTGGCATTTGACAGCCGAATGGGACAACTTACACGAATTGAAGAATATAAGGAAATGGGCCAAAGAGAATCTAACAACAGAGGAGATTAAAAATAAGTTTTTATTAGCCACGGACAGTGAAGGGAATACCGTCTGGCACTGGGCAGTGGAGTGGAGCAAACTAGACTTATTGCGGGTAATATGGGAGTTGGCTAAAGAGAATCTAACGACAGAGGAGATAAAGAATAAGTTGTTATTAGCCACAAACAATAAGGGAAACACCGCTTGGCACTTGGCAGTAGGGTGGGGTCAACTAGACATAGTACAGAAAATATGGGTGTGGGCTAAAGAGAAACTAACAAGAGAGGAGTTAAAACGTAAACTGTTGTTAGCCACTGATAAGAGTGGAAACATCGCCTGGAACAAGGCAGCAAAGTTGGGCAAACTAGACGTATTGCAGAAAATATGGGACTTGGCTAAAGAGAATCTAACAAAGGAGGAAATGAAAAATACGTTGTTATTAGCCACAGACAGGCGAGGAAATACCGCTTGGCACTTGGCAGCAAAGAGGGGCGAACTAGACTTATTACAGAAAATATGGGAGTTGGCTAAAGAGAATCTAACAAGAGAGGAGATAAAAAATAAATTATTATTATCTACAGATAGTGACGGAAATAACGCCTGGCACTGGGCAGCAGAGTGGGGCAAACTAGACGTATTGCAGAAAATATGGGAGTTGGCTGAAAAGAATCTAACAAGAGAGGAAATAAAAAACAATTTGCTCTTAGCCACAGACAATAAGGAAAACACCGCCTGGCATGTGGCAGTGGAGGGAGGTCAAGTAAACAGTTTGCAGAAGATATGGGAGTTGGCTAAAGAGACTCTAACAAGGGAGGAGATAAAGAAAAAGTTGTTATTAGCCACAGATAGTGATGGAAATACCGGCTGGCAATGGGCAGTAAAGAGAGGCGAACGAGATTTATTACATAAAATTTGGGAGTTGGCTAAAGAAATTCTAACAAGGGAGGAGATAAAGACTAAGTTGTTATTAGCCACAGATAGTGATGGAAATACCGCCTGGCACTGCACGGCAGAGTGGGGCAAACTAGACGTTTTGCAGGAAATATGGGAGTTGGCTGAAGAGAATCTAACAACGGAGGAGACAAAAAATGAATTGTTATTAGCCATGGACCATAATGGAAACACCGCCTGGCACTTGGCAGTACAGTGGGGTCAACTAGACATAGTACAGAAAATATGGGAGTTTGCTAAAGAGAAACTGACAACAGATGAGTTAAAATATAAACTGTTATTAGCCACTGACAGGAGCGGAAATGCCGCCTGGAAAAAGGTAGCGCAGTTAGGCAAACTAGACATATTGCAGCAAATATGGGACTTGGCTAAAGAGAATCTAACAGCAGAGGAAATGAAAAATATGTTATTAGCCACAGACAATGAGGGCAACACCTCGTGGCACTTGGCAGTAGAGTGGGGTCAACTAGGTAATTTGCAGGAAATATGGGAGTGGGCTAAAGAGAAAGTGACAAAAGAGGAGGTAAAATATATATTGTTATTAGCCACAGATAGTGAGGGAAATACCGTCTGGCACAGGGCAGTAAAGAGAGGCGAACTAGACTTATTACAGAAAATATGGGAGTTGGCTAAAGAGAAACTGACAACAGAGGAGATAAAAGATAATTTTTTATCAGCTACAGAGGGTGACGGAAATACCGTCTGGCATTTGGCAGCAGAGTGGGGCAAACTAGATGTATTGCAGAAAATATGGGAGATGGCTAAGGAGATTCTAACAACAGAGGAAATGAAAAGTAAATTGTTATTAGCCACAGACATTAAAGGAAACACCGCCTGGCATGTGGCAGTGGAGTGGGGCCAACTAGATATTTTACAGAAAATATGGGACTTGGCTAAAGAGAAACTAACAACAGAGGAGTTAAAATATAATTTGTTGTTAGCCACAGACAGGAGAGGAAATACCGCCTGGCCCAGGGTAGAAAAATGGGGCAACATAGAAGTAGTACTGAAAATACGGGAACTGGCTAAAGAGAATCTAACAACGGAGGAGATAAAAAATAAGTTATTATTAGCCACAGACAATGAAAGTAATATCGCCTAACACTGGGCTGCACCGGAAATATGGGAGTGGGCTAAAGAGAATCTAACAAAAGGAGAGATAAATAATAATATGTTATCAGCCACAGGATTTTTGGGGATGCAGCCTGACATGTGGCAGCAGAGAAGAGAAAACTAGACTATTGTAGAAAATATGGGAATGAGCTAAAGGGGATCTAACAACAGAGGAGATAAAAAATCATTTGTTATTAGACACAGAAAAAAGGGAACTACCGTCTGACGAGGGCAGGCTAGATGTATTACAGAAAATATGGTAGTGGGTTAAAGCGATACTAACAGAAGATAAGATAAAGTATTAGTTGTTATTAGCCACAGACATTGGCGGAAATAACGCCTGGCACTTGGCAGCAATGTGTTCCAAACTAGACGTATTACAGAATATATGGGATTTGGATGAAGACAATCTAATAACAGAGGATGCAAATAATAATTTGTTTTTAGCCACAGACAATTTGGAATTGTTCACCTCGGACGGGTTACAAAAGCGTGGCAAACGAAACCTCTTACGAAATAAGGGAGTGGGCTAAAATGTCTCTAACAAGACAGAAGACAAAAAAAAAAAATTTTTGTCAGCTGCCAACAATATAGGAAGGACTGCCTGCACGTGGCAGCGAGGTGGGGCTAAACAGCAGCAACAGATAAGTTATGTGAGTTAGATCAAAGCGAAAATGAACCTAAATTTTCGTTTTCGCTGTTCAATATAATGACGAAATAACTACGTTATACTGAATACGGGCTGGACGGTCCGAGATCGAATCCCGGTGGGGACGAGATTTGCCGCCCGTCCACACCGGCCCTGGGGCCCACCCAAACTCCTGTAAAATGGGTGCCAGGTCTTTCCCCCGGGGGTAAAGTGCGGCCGGGCCGTGCTGCTGACCACTCACCCCCTTCTAGTGCCGCGGTCATGGAACAGTAGAGCTATACCTCTACCCACCCTCTGGGCCACACCGGGCCTGTAACGGGATCACTTCACCTTTACCTTTAATATTATATCTAACAAATGTTAGCATGTATGTGTCTTATGTCGAGTTAAGTTCGTTGATGCTTTACACTACTCCGGGACATAACCAATAATAAATATGTCCAAAACTTGAAGGCAGTAAAAACATCAGAACGTGCGTAAGTCGGTAAGTAAGCAAATAAGTCGGTAAGTAAAGAAGTAGATAAGTAAATGTGAGTCCATAGAAACGAAGTAAGTCGCCAAATAAATAAGTCAGTAAGTAAGAAAGTCGAGAAAACGTTAAGTAGGCTAAAAATATCTAAGCGAGGAAGTAGATAAGTAGCCAAGAAAATGGTTAAGTAATGAAGTAAGTCGTTAAGTAAATAAATCGGTAAGTAAGGAAGTCAGTAAGAAACCAAGTAAGTCGATAAGTAGTTAAGTAATTCGATAAGAAGTCGCTAAGTAAAGAAGAAAGTCAGTAAGAAATTGGATAAACAAAAATAAGTCGATAAGTAGATCATCCCGTGACTAAGAAAGTCGGTAAGTAATAGAGTTCATAAGAAAATAAGTCGATAATAATAGAATCGGTAAGTAAATAAGAAAGTCGGCAAGAAACTAGGAAAGTGAGTAAGTAATAGAGTCGATAAGAAAACAAGTCGATAAATAAGTCGCTCACAATCAGCTTTACATATTCAAGGCTAAGAAAGTTGGTATCTTCTGTTACAACGTGTCGATGATAGCTTGAATGGTGAATGATGAATTGATAAGGATTTGGAAGGAAGCCTTCGTCTCATTATCGAAAGGGTAATCTTCAAGGAACTAAGATTATCCACGCAAAACCTTAATGTACTCGTATTCCTACTGCCAGTCATCATTAATATTAAACATGAAGAATAAAAACTAACTAGATGCCACTTATTTTGTTGTACTCCTTATAGGCTCAACGTGTTTCGGGCACTACTGTGCCCATCATCAGGAGTTCGCGACTATAATGTTGATTACAACATCGGTCGTTTCGTTCTTGGTTTGCTGTAGGTTGGAGGTTAGCTGCGGTTAGGCTGGAGTAGTGTCCGGGCTGCAGCCAAGAACGAAACGACCAATGTTGTAATCAACATTATAGTCGCGAACTCCCGATGATGGGCATAGTAGTGCCCGAAACATGTTGAGCCTATAAGAAGTACAATAAAATAATAAGTGGCATCTAGTTGGTTTTTATTCTTCACTTATCACAATGACGCACAGTCCAACAAACATCAAATTAACAATAAATTCTCTAGCAACATAGGCCACTACAATAGAATCACTTTGAGTCGCAGCATCGAGGGGCTCACTATTCGTTAGAGACGGACCCCTCGCTAATTTGAAGTCGCAACATCATTGTTACAGACAGAATCCTCGCTAATTCAAATCAACATCCGCAAAAAATGTTTCTTTTCCACACATTTCATTACTTAACCTACATTTAAGCAGAATCCATAGCAGTGTTAGTTCTGTAGATTCCGTACATTATTGCCCCTGATATTGTTGTGTCAACAGTAGACCCCAACTGTCAGTTCTGCATGATTTCATCAGCGCTATTTATAACACAGATAGACGGACACGTCAGGTAATGATTATATTTTTTTATTTTACCAACTTGATGCACAAATTCAAATATTTTATGTAATTAGGTACGAACGTTACGAATAGACTCAATGCATAAGCTGACTTTTATAGAGTTTTTAATAATGATGTCAACATATCATCCACATGACGCAGTCCGCACATCGCGAATCAACACTTACAGTTTTCAGTTATATCTATAGGATTTTACAGAGATTTTACTTGAATTTTACCATCTTCTAATGTTCATATAATACAACAAACTACATGTTTTAGTAATTTCGACCACTCACTTGTTTCCAGTGTGACGATACCAGATGCTTTACTAATACATTTGTCCTCCTGATGATGAGCAAAATAGTGCTCGAAACATGTAGCGGAATGTAATAAATGTATTAAAATAAAGAATTTGTGCATCAAGTTGGTTAAAAAGAAAGACTATCATTGCATTAGGATGCACGGTCAACAAAACGTAATAAAAAGTTAGGTAAGTTCTTAACGTTATGTCCAAAATTCCTTTCTTTTTTGTCTCCGGATTGTAGTAGCTTACGAGATTAGAGGATTGTCTCTCTGATACATGGATTTCCGTTTGATTCATGACCAGTGATTAGTGCTGCAAGGGTGCTTTGTGTTGCACAACTGAAACATGTGAGAGGGTAGAATCAGACTTGAGTTCTAGTGGACACACGCAGGAACAAACCCTCTTTAGAAGGGCATTGCGAGTCCTAGGCTTCGATTGGAAGTGACGGCCTCCAGATAAAACGAAATGTAAGTACACAGACTAGACTGTCGAATAGTCGACAAGGAGCATTCCTACAGCTCTGGGTTTGTAAATATTCCAACGACTCCTCTCCGAAAGGGTAGTGCCTTAAGAAATATTACACAGGACCTCGGAATTGGCGAGCTCTTGTGAACACGGTAATGAACCCTCAATGGTGGATTCATTTGGAAACTGAGTCACTATTTCTTTCTCGAGAAATAATTTGCTCCAAAGAATTGGTCATAATTAGTTAACAGAACTGCATATTTCAAAAGTCTCATTAGGCACTTTATTGTAATACACCTAGCCCTTTCTGAGCCGGGGCGGCTTAGTCAGTATAGCGAATCGCTACAGTCTGAAGGGTCCGGGGATCGAGTCCCGGTGGGGGGTGAGATTTTCCACACTGGTCAAGATCGGTCTTGGAGTCCACCAAGCCTCCTATACAGTGGGTAAATGGTCTTTTCCTCGGACGTAAAGAGGCCTGAGCATCGCGTTGACAAACGACCCCCCATCTAGCGCCGAAGTTAAAGAAAGAGTACATCCATACCCTACCCCTTCTCTGTACCTGCATGGCAAGTTATAGGGTGAAACTTTATATAGCTCAGACTGGAGAAATACTGACTGGAATGTCTCATATGCCTATTTTGCCGTCGAATAAGATCCCAAATCTGCTGCAAAGTTCCACCGTGTAGACGGGTGGACTTACCGATGTTTCTGAGAAGCATACTGTACCCTTTTTCAGCGCCAATCAGTACTCTGAACAACGTAATGCACCAGAAGAACAAAAACTTCATCAGCACTACTGTGGATACCTCGACTCTGACAAATTCTACACTTACCTCAAGGAGTACATCGAGGATTACCTACCAATCACGGAGGCCCTGGTTTCGATCCCAGGAAAGCCCTGTGGTGTCTTTGTTTGAAGACCTGTTATTGTGGTCAAATTTTTTCAAAGTGCTTAGGGGTTTCCCTTCACTGTTTACCGTTACGCCACTCTTAGATATTTTTCTAAAACTACAGGTCAGTACAACAGGCCCATTTGAAGCTAAGGTAAAAAAAAAGGACTCAACTTTAACTGACTTCGAAATTTTAAAATGAAACCAACTAACAAACTCTTCGTCAGGTGCGTCATCAGTAACTTCTTCTGTTATGCGGGAGGCGAAGTTCTCAATTCCCAACTAGTGAGAACAATTTATACTTCACTTCATATTTGATAGGGTACCATACTGCTTTCTATTTCGCTGGTCCCGGTTTACATCCCGGTCCAGAAATCGGCCATTATTTTCTTCGGTTTTTTCCAAGCAAACCCAGAGATATTTTAGCAGCATTACGTCCACAAAGACCCCGTCATTTTGCACGACAATCATCAGTGCGAGTCTCACACACCTTACGGCCTCCTACCTCAGTCACATGACTACAGCTGCTACGTAAGCAGACCAATACCGGCACCTCCACCGCTCTTACTGCACAAACACTCTGATCTACGCGCACACGACTTCGCGCACTCTCCTAACTTATGACGGCCTACACTCGCAAACGTTAGTTGTGCTTCGAGCTGGATACTTTATGGAATTAATTCTGTTTAAATACAATGAAGCCACGGCGCCTTTTCCCGCATCCTTTAAAAGTCATGACCATATGTCCCTTAATCTGAACTACGCAGGGAATACTTAAGAATTCAGAAATAAATAAGTCCATGGACCAGCGTGCTTCATGAGAAGCGAAATTACACATCTGGTCAAGAAACGTGCAGCCTCATATATATATATATAGTGACTATACTATGGATTTGAAGACCAAATAATCGTCGATACTTTGATTCCCGCCAAAAGTAAGGAATTTTTCTCTTCTAGAAATATCCAGACCGTTCCTTTTGCTCCATCCTGCATCTACTTCAAAGAAAAGAAGGAAATATCTCCTCGGGAAAAGTGGCTTGAGCACGAGAGTGAAAAATTACCTTCATCTAATGTCGAGGTTAAGAAAGCGTGGAGCCATATCTCCACGCTTTAACATAATTTCACACCGGGTATACAGATAAATTTAATTTCACTCTTCTCACAAAACACAAATGTTTTCACTGGAGCCCACAAATTTATAAACACTTTCAACATTTAAATAAAAGTAAGCCACTAAAACTATCATAAATTTCAAATCCATAATTTCTACGATAAGATTTATCTTAACGCTACTGGGCGAAATCTGCATTCCGACTGTACGATTCCTCCAGCATGAGTACTGAAAGCAACTTATTTATATGATTCTTGCCATAAAGCACATGATTTATTTGTGTAAAACTTTCAACTTGTGTAAGCCATGAATAACTTGATATATACAAAACGAATCGTTATTTACATGGCAATGTTCACAGCACAACAGGCAGTACCAAACATTCCCTACGTATATAAAGGAATATATTTTACTGTAGTGTGTGCGAGTGTTTTACTGCTGTTTGTCATTGGTCAGATATTCGACATTCCTGGCGTAAATTTCAAATAGTAATAAAAAAAGAGGCATAACCAAAACACAGGACAAGAAGTTTCGACCTGGTGAAAACTGCTTGGAGATGGTAAGTGATTTAAAGTACACCAGAGCGGAACTAGCAATTTATGTAACTCTGGCTATGAATGCATAATTGGTTTATGTCACGTTGAGGCTATAACACACAGTCCGAGAATTTATTTAATTTCTTGTTTATTTAATTTTTATTAAACCACTCTGTAAGCAGTCAATATTATAAATAGTAAATTCTTATGGTTGGATAAACAGACAAGAAAGTGGAAGAAACTACCATATTCTGTTATTTTGATGTTGTTCATTCCATGCATTCTTATTATTAAAAACCAAATACTTGCCCATAAAAGCATACAAAGTACATTTATGCAATATGCCTTCCTACACGTTTCGGCGGTCGGCTGCCATTATCAGAGAGTAATTCCTAAAATTTGTAGAATTTAAAACCTAATAAAGTAAGAACTTTCGTAAATGTATATGTTAGCGTTTTGGAGCCGGAATTATTTTTTAAATTTTAGCACACCTGTATATAAAATGTGAATAATACAGGAACCAAATAC
>Ga0136643_10011422_pt1 | contig 13176 bp, 8 predicted proteins | sample TergutLab28metaG_FD_96883 | JGI IMG/M metagenome (GOLD analysis project Ga0136643, IMG submission 96883) | Labiotermes labralis P1 segment gut microbial communities from Petit-Saut dam, French Guiana - Lab288 P1 (version 3) (version 3) | ecosystem: Host-associated > Arthropoda: Insects >...
ATTCTGTGCCAGGTTCAGACCATATGTAATGCATACTAAAGCTTTAAAATGCAGCAGCCTTAAGATTTACAGAATTCTGTGCTAGGCTCAGACCATCTATAATGCATACTAATGCTGTAAAATGCAGTAGCCTTAAGATTTACAGAATTCTGTGCTAGGTTCAGACCATCTGTAATGCATTCTATGCTTTAATGTGCAGCAACCTTAAGGTTGACAGAATTCTGTGCCAGGTCCAGACCCCCATCTGTAATGCATTCTATGCTCTAATATGCAGCAGCCTTAAGATTGACAGAATTCTGTGCTAGGTTCAGATCTCCAACCATACTTTATGCTGCGATATGATATGCAGCAGAATCAACAACTTTCTCTTCTCTGCAAAGGACTTAATACATACTGTCTATGGCCTACCTACTAAGTAATCAGTAAAATTACACAGCTACACTACAGCTTCCCTGTACAAACTGTAACTCTGAGCCCAATTTCATAGACGTGTTGACAGGGGGAAGAAAATTTCTTAATATTTTTGTGACACAGCTAGTAAAATAAATCTGTGGAGAAGCCTTATCATACCAACCGTCAGGAATTTCCGTATGGTCGTTACAACAAAATGCCAGCATTAGATAAAATTGTACAGACATTCATCTTCAACAAACACCGCAACATCGCCTACAACACTGTTTCCTGTATAAGGCAACATCACACACAAACATACCTTTAAATTTCTGCAGGAAATCCCCTGGAACTTTCTCATATACAGCTGTAAGTTTTACTGATTACACACTGCCAAATTTGAGCTAAAATGTAATTTTAGATGATACATCAGAGAGGAACTTACCTTCCTTACAGACTCCACAGTCATCTCCGGTTAGTCCACGATTACCTTTAGGTCCACGTTCTCCCACTCTACCGGGAAGTCCAGTACGGCCCGGTGATCCTGGAAGTCCTCTCTCACCTATCGGCCCTTGGTTAGGAACTCCTACACCCGGAAATCCCTTTGGGCCTGCAAGAACGGGTTCAAAAACCGTTTGTCTGGATGCACATAGCTGGGAAGGTTATAATTCAAATTTCAGAATAAATACAAAATGTTATTTCATAAATAAGAGAAACCAGTTTTTTATTCTATGGCACATCCAGTAGCAGGTCTGACTGCTGCCTCATTCTATGAGCAAACCACGACTGTTTTGTTATTCCATGGAATGAGTAATCGTTCTGTGAACTACCTAGTTCAAATATTCATTATTCTCTTCATTCAGAACTATAATTAAATTTATAAAATAACTAGACACAGTGGTGTACCGAGGAATTTTGTTCAGGGGGGGTTCAACAAATTCAGTTGAGGACAGAGGACAGACAGAAAGGGGATCTGGGGGTGGTAGCCCCCTAGTCAGGGGTTCTGGAGGCAGCTGTAATTTGGTACAAGAAATTTCATTTCATATAGAAAAATTTTCTTAATTTTTGGTACTTTAAGACTATTTATGATGACAACCAATTTCTTTGTCATTGCTAACGTAAAACAATTGCGAACTGATGGTAGTTTTAGAATATTACTGCCTTCTTTCCAAACATCTTGGGGTGTTGGCATCCTAAATTCAGCAATTTTTAACATTTTTCACAATGAGATTGAGTTTGGCACGATTTTGGAGGGCCTTCGGAATTTTTGGGGGTTTGAACCCCCCCAACCCCCCCCCCCCCCCCCAGTATGCCACTGACTAGACATTTTATTAAAAGCTGGAATTATACAATTTAACTGTAACTTATAGGCGTGACTGGCACATAAATATGAAATTTCCTTACTTCAGTATGGCCTGAAGTTAGTTTATGAAAAACAGAGCTACAGAGCAATACACTCACAAGATGTAAATAAATAGCAGACAGTCCCAATTCAAACTAAAACAAACTGCATTCCATAATTGTGGGACTCACATCAGATGGTTGGTGGGTGCATGGTGAATGATTTCAAGGACAGTTCCATGGTTAAAGCAAGAAAATTCAGTGTCAGCTGGCCTTCAGTATTTGCATTATGACATTTCTTTCTGAACAAAACATACTTATTTTTGTAAAAATACATATTTCACGTCATTTTGCATTAGCACTCTCTTAATAAGATTTTAGAAATAAAAAAAATCCCTAAGGTTTTCCACACATGAACTATACATAATGTGATGTACTATCAGGATAGGGTGGTGCTGGCACCAACCTGTATGTGGTGCAGCTAGCCCCAGTGCCTGCACATGAATGCAGAATTGTTGTAAAATCTTAATATGAGCCTCAGACAGTGACACATCCAGTTGTAAGCTTTTGCATTACATCAGCAAAACAGAATTCAGAAATACAGCATACAACTGGTAATGTGTGGGGGCCAACATATTAATGTTACCCAGCGCCATTTTGAGGTAGACAAAACACAACACATAGAGAAGTGAGCAAATCACCAAACAATGTTGCCATTGTTCAGCTATTGTCTCATATGACAAGGTGTGACCTTTGAAATGATAGAACGGTTGGTGTCAAGTAATTAGATATTTATGACCAGTAACGAATGCATTCCACTACACACTGGAGTGAAATGCAGTTGTGTCTTGCACATGTGAGTTACCACTACTATATCGTGTTGCATTCTATCTGCTTAGAACTCTGCATAAATGTGATTTGAGGCTTGTTATAAATTGGATGCCTAACCAGTGGAGAGTGACAGAGACATTGGATAGAAACTTACACTTCTGACAGAAACTGGAAGTTTTTTTCTGCAAGGTTAGCCCAAATATTGGGGATCCTATGCATTAAAGTTGACACACCTGCTGCTCTCAGACTCAAAAAAATTGTAATCATCTTCTCAATACATTTTACATGTTTTGGTCATACTGACCATCCTCAGACATTTAAATACATGATTTTAGAACTCAAAATAAGATGCGTATATGTATTTGATGTGGCTGATGGAAGCATGTATCTCATATTTAATACCCTATGCATGCTGTCAAGGTCAGATTGGTTTTAACCAATCATGGAAAGTAGTTTGAAGATTAAAACACTTTATTATCCAACAGATGCACAAATATATAATTTGTAGATACAATTAGAAATATTATAAAAATATTTTAAAACATTTAAAATTGCTCCAACATGTTTCGGATCACAAGGGATCCATCATCAGGGAGCTTTATACAGTGCTTGGCTAAAATTAGTTAATTTTTGCCAAGCACTGTGTAAAGTTCCTTGATGATGGATCCCTTGTGATCCGAAACATGTTGGAGCAATTTTAAATATTTTATAATAAATCTAAGTTTATCTACGAATTATATATTTGTGCTTCTGTTGGATAATAAAGTGTTTTAATCATCACTGATGCACGGTACAAACATGAATATAGTTTGAATATATTCAATTATCCAAAGACAGAAGAAGAGAACAACAGAAGGTGTCATCAAATAAAAAATTCACTGTTAATTTCTGGTATTTGGACAGGAGGATCATACAACTGTCACTCACCTTGTAAACCATATTCACCACGTTCTCCTCTCACTCCTTTAAAACCATCACGCCCTGGTAAACCGTCTTCACCTGGTGGCCCCGTAATTGTGAGTCCAGGAAATCCCTTCTCTCCCACAGCACCCACTGAACCTGCAAAACCTGGACTCCCCTGTGGACCTGGAGGCCCTGGTGACCCTGAAATAGTAGGTCAAATATATGAATTTCTTAACACTTTTAGATTTATAGGAAAGATCTAGATAAGAAGAGGATGAGGAAAATTACAAAATGCATACATGTGATGTCAGGCTTCTGCCGCCAAGTGAATGAGAACTGCAATCTTCTGGGCTATTACACGGCGATTAGTGGTAATTCGTTACCAATACTTGCCATCTAATAGTCCAAAAGAGGGCAATTCTACACAATGGAGAGCTTCATAATTTGTATTCATCTGCTGTTACTATGGCTGTCAAATGAAGAGGAATCAAATGTAGGCAGATTAGAAACAAAGAGAAAATTTTAATCAGGGACCTTGAAGGATGAGAGACCACTTGGGAGATTAAGGTATAAATGGGAATCCTAAAAGAAATAAATAAAATTAGCAGGGTGCCAGAAACAAAATGGAGTCACCTTATTCAAGCCAGTGTCAAGTTGCCATGAAAATGAATTTCAGAATTCTGTAAAGGCAGAGAATTCCTTGATAATCCTAACAAATATATGATAGGGTACAAGCCCCTTTTGATGCAGTAATCATCAACATCTTGCTACTTCCTCACTCTTGTGGGCTGGGATAGTTCAGTCTTTATAGCAACTCACTACAGGCTGGACGGTCCAGGATTGAATCTCGGTGGGTGCGAGATTTTCCGCCCCCATCCAGACCGGCCCTGGGGCCCACTCAGCCGTCTGTACAGTGAGTACCAGGTCTCTTTCCTGGGGACAAAGCAACCAGGGCGTGGCATTGACCACCCACCTCCATCTAGCGCGAAGTTTAAAGAAAGAGTACAGCTACACCTCTACTCCTTCTCTGGGCCTTTGTGGCCTGTTCTAGGGTGAAGTGTACCTTTACCTTTACTTATACATCCTCTCTCTTGGGTACAAATATTTGCTTCAGTACACATGAAATACAATCCATCACTAGGCAGAAAATCACGCACTTTCGATCACAACACTGCAATGGAATGTCCAGAGTGGTCCAGGAAGATTTCACAGTCCTTGTCATGAGAAAGTGTTCTATCAGCAACAAATGATGACTCCTTTCACACATATTCATAATTTACCATGTACCAAATAATAAATAATACTGCAATTAAGTAACATCCATTGAACACACAAATGAACTAAGGAGGTCCTGTTCACAAAGTCCTTTGAACAAGTTTTGGTCAAAATCGATCGTCCTCAACGAAAACTGTATGTGACTTGCAAAGTTACTAGTAGCTCATTCAATAGGTGCATGATTTTACCAAAGGAGACATATAAAAATTACTATTAAAAGTTGCAACATTTGTAATAGTTGAAAACAAAAGACCAACTTGACGTCACTTGCTATCTTTATTTCACTTCTTATGCGTTCAACATGTTTTGGACATTAATATATACATCATCAGAAGCTCACAACTCTTCTGTTGCATTACTACATTGGTCATGTGTTCTTCTTTCAATGTGTGTTGGTGTTTCGGTGTGGTTGGGTTGGAGCGGTATCCGTGTAACAGGCTGCTTCAGCCTGCTACACGGATACCACATCCAACCCAACCACACCGAAACACCAACACACATCGAACGAAGAACACACGACCAATGTAATTCAACAGAATAGTCGTGAGCTTCTGATGATGTGTATATTAATGTCCAAAACATGTTGAATGCATAAGAAGTGAAATAAAGATAGCAAGTGACGTCAAGTTGGTCTTTTGTTTTCAACTTTTACAATGATGCACGGTCTAATAAATATAAGATTTGTAAAAGTATTCTTATTTTCTATAAAAAATTATGTTTATTTCACAATTTTATCTCCTTCTTATCACATAATACACACATTTTTCTTAAATCACGCATTAAAAGTTCAGTACCCACCGTGGTCATTCAAAGGTTAAATGTTCACACTATACTCCTTCATCTTACAGCACTATTTCTTACCATCATCTCCTTTTTCTCCTTTGATGCTGAGACCCTTTGACCCTCTGGGTCCAGATTCTCCAGGAGTCCCTGGTTCACCCGGAGGCCCAATAAACCCTGGCTCACCACGTTTACCAGGCACTCCAGAGAGGCCCCTTGCGCCCGGAGGACCTGAAAGAAGGAAGCCATAATTTGAACATGCACTCAGTCATCAAGTTGACTCTTGTGTCAATTGTTAGGGTACAAACCTAACGGCCCTTGAGGTCCTATAACGCCAGGTCCCCCCGGTTCATCCAAATTAGGGTCATAAACTCCAGGTTCTCCTTCATATCCTTGTACACCCGGTGGACCTACTGTACCCGGTGTTCCCGGTTCTCCCTGGTAACAACAAACATTAACAGTGTGCTAAACATTACATAATCCCTGTTCAAACACATGTACCAACATGTACACAATTAACTCCTGCACATTCTCTGTCCTGATTTATAGATGTAAAGGAACATACAGTAAAGTTTGTTTACCTGGCACTTTTGGGAATTGGGTGTGCCAAAAAAATGTGTGACCAGCAAGTTAGCTACCAGCCAGAGTAGTGCACTGATAGAGGTCTCCAGATCAATCCAGAAGACTATGATTATGGCTGCTGCACTTTCACATGGCCTGTTTACATCTATGAATAACCTACACATATTAGAACAACGGTCTCCAAAAATGTAACCTGAGAATTTTCTGTCACTCAGCAGTACAAAACACAACTGAGTATTCTATATGTCACTTTTCAGTAAAAACCACAGCTGAGAATTCTATATATGTGATTCTTCATCACACTGTATTTAGTACAGGCACACAATGTTTAATGTTGTCTCAAACAATGCTGCTTCAGGTAAACTACGCAGCACAGTCGCATTTTTACCGATGTTACGGGACAACCTGTCAGAGAATTAACACTATTCTCTGCATAAGTTGCCAGAAGAGCACACATCTCGTCCACTTTGTGGCAGACGCATAAAATCACACATAATATTGCTTCACTGTAACAGCAAAAACTTCAGTCACTAAACATTCAATAAACATTGACAAGAAATGGATTAACACTGCTCTCCATGGCGACTGGCAAGACCTTCAGTGGCCAGACTTTCAGGCATCTTAATTAACTCTCATGGGAAAAAATTGTCCATTGTATTGCATTTTGCTCTACGTCAGGATTTTACAAAATGTGAGCCCTATGTTTTAATTAAGGACTAAACATAGTTCGCAATGCATCAGTCAAACATTTTAAGTGTGTTTTCTTACACATATGTATAGTAATTAATTTGAAGGCAAAAACAGATTTCATGTTTGTATTACTAATACAAAAATTCCACTTAGTTGGTTACAGTACCGCTCTCAGCAGACCCCACTTATCACACTTTCAAAATTACCGTATTTCACGACAATCTGTACATTCAATTAGTGTTGCAAGCTTTAAAGTCTTATTCTAGTTAAAATTCATTTAGCCTGACAAAATTTATTCACAAATACACAACAAGCAGCTTGATAAATGCTTCCTGTGTAACGCTACAACACAATATGACCCTCTCATTACTTACGAGGGCCCCATCTGACCCTGTCTGTCCAGAATAACCGGGGGCTCCCTTTGATCCTTTAGGACCACTTGGTCCTGGTGGCCCTTCCTTGCCCTGTTTTCCTCGCTGCCCATCATGCCCTTGTTCACCCTTCACGCCTTTGGCTCCAGGAACTCCTGGGTGACCCTAAAAGGAACCAAGACTGATTGAAACCAATATGGAGCATATTTAATCAGAATCTAACTGGTTTAAAGGACCAATAATATTCTTTAAAATTCCTGCCACAATACAAGGATTCAAGTCATCACTTAAGTTACAAATACAGAAGACATAAAATGGAGTGTACAACAAAAAGGTTTGAATTTAGAGTAAATGCAATGTTTTGTGGCCCTCATTTCATATTAACTTTTTGGCGCCGGAATAATTTTTTTTATTTTAGCACACTCTGTATACAAAATGTGAATAATACAGGAACCAGATATGTTAGAATTATGAAACAAACTGCATTTTGAAGAGAAAAAAAAACTGAGAGTATATACCATGTTTAAAATATTCAGTATCCATATTTGTTGAATAAATATATAAAATGCAACTTTAGAGGTTAGCGGTGCGGTACGACCACTATAGTGGACACTAGGCGTCTAAAGGTTTATCTCTATTTGAGGTATGAAACTTGTCCCCTTGACAAATCTAAAATGGATGTATATATATATATATACACACATATATAAACACACATGCACACGCGCACAATTCATCAAATATAGTCAAGACTTAATTGCTTAAGCATTAGTATTAGATGTAACATGTCAATATACCACAAATGTTTCTTGATCAGGGGTATCAAACATGTGGCCTGCCATTTCATTCTCAATCATCTTATTCTTCCAATTGCTGAATGTGACCATGCTCAGACTTAAAAAAATTTTTCACTCCAAACATTTTTAATCAAAAACGTTCGTTTCTCGCAAATGGTGAGGCACGACAAATGGCACATCAGCAAGGAGATAAAATGTGCAACGTGGCTTTAAATTCAATAATTACAGCATGTTCTGATTTTGTTTTTAAAAGTATGCAGAATTCTTAACGGCTTGTTGAACTGTAGTCAGCACACAGCACACTTCCTTTAATCCGACGTCCGACAGTCTTGGTAATACAGCACTCAGGAGGGTTTCACGTTTTGCCGGGAAAGAGCTACATCACTGAAACAGCCACATCTCAGGGACATGCTCAAAATGGCCTCCAACAGACTCTGTACATCAACTCTTGTGACATCTCCTGACTCCTGGTCTCCTACAACATCAATGTCTTCAGCTACGCACATTCCATAAAACACAGACGAGGACCCTGATTGCCCTTAACCAGCAAATGTATTAGTCATACAGCCCAAGTAGAGCAGCAGTAATAAAAAAATTAACTGTAAGAACTTGGGTCTACATGCATACCGTCTGATGATAATCCGGCGTATTTAATAACTCACCACCTGCCCCCATGTGAGTTGGATTAACAGAATTTTGCTGCACTTAGCCCCTTTATATTCTCAAATGACATGCAGTCCACCTTAAATATCAAATTGATCCATCTGGACGCACACAGTTTCACACCCAGATCTACAGAATTCATTGACAACCTCTCTAGAAATTATCTTCATACACTGTAGGCCTATAATCTATATTCTGCTAGTGGGAAAACTGTACAAGATTGTGTGAGACCAACTTGATATTCTTTGGAAGACCAGAGATTGATGGATCCATTCAAACACTGGCAATTTATAGCAATTACACAAAGTCGCATACCGAAAGACAGTAATGTTCTTAAAAGAAATGTAGATGAGTTCGTGTCTATGAAAAGGGAATTAAAAAGCCTTCATAATAGCTCCTCAATGATTTGTGTTGTAATAGACTGCTGAAACACCAATACCATCGGGACTGCAGAGGTACCAGATTGTCTGATTTTGACCATTCTTCACCTGTGATCAGTGGCGTACCCAGGAATTTTTTTCGCGGGGGGGGGGTTCAACAAATTCAGTTGAGGATAGAGGACAGACAGAACAGTGATCTGGGGATGGTAGCCCCATAGTCAGGGGTTTTGGAGGCAGCTGTAATTTGGTACAAGAAATTTCGTTTCATACAGTATAATTTTCTTAATTTTTGGTACTTTAAGACTATGTATGATGACAACCAATTTATTTGTCATTGTTAATGTAAAACAATTGCGAACCGACAGTAGTTTTGGAATTTTACTGCCTTTTTCCGAACATCTTGGGGTGTTGGCGTCCTAAATTGAGCAATTTTTAACAGTTTTCACAAAAGGGTTGAGTTTGGCACGATTTTCGCGGGCCTTCGGAATTTCGAGAGGGGAGGGGGTTTGAACCCCCCCCCCCGGTACGCCACTGCCTGTGATGACGTTATGACAATCAGATGGGTAAATTTGTGACACACAACCTGCAAACAGTTCAGAAAATACAGGAACTTGCACTATAACAATGAAAACGGTCCGAATGCAATCACGTGGTACGATCAGCTGACTCGGTTTCGCTCGGTACAGTTCGGCATGGCTGACGTCGCGACTGCCTTTTGGCGCGCTAGCACGGTCGCGCAAGGCGACCTTTCATCGCCACGTGCGTGTCATCTGTCGGCTGTAACAGCTTGGCGCTTGGCTGTAACAGCTTCCGTGAAATTTGATAATGGATACTCAATGAAAATCTGTCGAGAAAATAAAAATTTCGTCAAAGTAACGGATAATATTCGGACACATTGCATGGAGACCTCAGGGGCCATGCCTGTGTGACAGAAGCCACTAAGATTATGCTCGGAGAGACGAACCGGGCCAGGCGTGCGAAGGAATTGCAATGAGGAAGTCTTCAAGGGTGATTCAAAAAGATGGACTCAACTGAAGAGTAAACGGCACCTCAACACACGCCAGACAGTCGGTTGCGGTATTCCAAGTTCTCTCCTCGCTCTACCGGTTGACTTGGGTGGGCTACGCTCAAAACTCTCTTGAATTCATCTCACGTTCTCTGATACACGTGATCGGCCGGAGTTTTTGCCTTTACACAGACAGCCTATTTGCTCAAATTGGTGATTCCAACGACAAATGCTCTTCCTCGTTGGAGGTTGAATGTTGAAACGAAGAAGACGAAACGCACGCTGCACAGCAGTCGCCTACTCAGTTTTAATGAAATGACGAACGCAAAAAATCTTGTGATGCCTAGTAGACATTTTGCTCTCAACTGACGCTTCTGCACGGCTGTGCGCCAGGCGAAGGCTCTAGCGGTGGTATTTGAAAACGTAGGATCTCCACTTTCAAATGTTATGTAGATCATTCACATATCATGTATAGTTCTGGAAATATAGATGTACGAAATTGAGTCCATCTTTTTGAATCACGCTGTATTTTCCTGTGCTGCTGCGGCCCAACGCGGGCCATGGCCTCCTCATTCCTGAGGTTACTAGATCACACATAACGACGCATCACAGTCGGTAGGACTCCTCTGCGCGAGTGATCAGCCCGTCGTAGAGACCTATACCTGACAACACACACAGCACTCACAACAGACAAACATCCATGCCCCCCAGTGAGACTCGAACCCACGATCGCAGAAGGCGAGCGGCCGTAGACCTACGTCTTAGACCGCGCGGCCACTGGGACCGGCAAACATATATATACTTGCTAATGAAGGCTTATAACAGATCCAAATACAGCTGATGCCCATTAACGCAACACAACACAATACATTATGACTTCTACTGGTTAACAATCCCCATACTGCGCAACTAACCACTGCATTTAAGTGGCATAACGCCAATTGAGGTGAAATTGCTGCTCTAGGCGCTAAGTTATAATCAGCCAGGCGATTAATCACAAGCCCTGCCCTCAATTACCTCTGTCGACTACAAACAGAAATGGCTGGCTGATTTACTCCGAAGCATTCCCGTGCTTCGCAAAAGGGTGCTTCCTGGATTCAAATGAAAATGTGGAAGTCAACAGACAATTTAAACGGTTGAATTGACACTGGAGAACAACGGATGCTTTAACGGTTGAATTCACAGTGAGGGAGAACAAATGCTTTGAGAATTGAATATGCAATGGCGGAAAGCAGATACTATAACGGTCGAATTCACAGTGGAGGACAAGAGATGCATGAAAGGTTGAATTCACAGTGCAGAACAACAGATGCTTGAACGGTTGAATTCACAGTGGAGGTCAACAGATGCTTGAACGGTTGAATTCATAGAGCAGGACAACGGGTGCTTGAACGGTTGAATTCACAGTGCAAAACAACAGGTGCTTGAACGGTTGAATTCACAGTGGAGGTCAACAGATGCTTGAACGGTTGAATTCACAGTGCAGTACAACAGGTGCTTGAAAGGTTGAATTCACAGTGCAGGAAAACATATAATTTAACTGTTGAATTGAAAGTGAGGGAGAACAAATGCTTTGAGAATTGAATACACAATGGCGGACAGCAGATACTTGAACGGTCGAATTCACAGGGGAGAACAACAGGTGCTTGAACGGTTGAATTCACAGTGCAGGACAACAGATAATTTAATTATTGAATTGAAAGAGAAGGACAACAAATTCTGTAACGGTTGAATTGACAGTGAGGGAGAACAAATGCTTTGAGAACTGAATACACAATGGTGGACAGCAGATACTTTAACGGTCGAATTCACAGGGGAGAACAACAGGTGCTTGAACGGTTGAATTCACAGTGGAGGTCAACAGATGCTTGAACGGTTGAATTCACAGTGCAAGACAACAGATAATTTAACTATTGAATTGAAAGTGTAGGACAACAAATGCTATAAAATTTGAATTGACAATGAGGGAGAACAAATGCCTTGAGAATTGAATACACAATGGCGGACAGCAAATACTCTAACGGTCGAATTCACAGGGGAGAACAATAGGTGCTTGAACGGTTGAATTCACAGTGGAGGTCAACAGATGCTTGAATGGTTGAATTCACAGTGCAGGACAACAGATAATTTAACTATTGAATTGAAAGTGTAGGACAACAAATGCTATAAAATTTGAATTGACAATGAGGGAGAACAAATGCCTTGAGAACTGAATACACAATGGCGGACAGCAGATACTTTAACGGTCGAATTTACAGGGGAGGACAACAGGTGCTTGAACGGTTGAATTCACAGTGCAGGACAACAGGTGCTCGAACGGTTGAATTCACAGTGGAGGTCAATAGATGCTTGAACGTTTGAATTCACAGTGCAAGACAACAGGTGCTTGAACGGTTGAATTCACAGTGCAGGACAACGGATAATTTAACTATTGAATTGAAAGTGAAGGACAACAAATGCTATAAAATTTGAATTGACAATGAGGGAGAACAAATGCCTTGAGAATTGAATACACAATGGCGGACAGCAGATACTTTAACGATCGAATTCACAGTGGAGGACAAGAGGTGCCTGAACTGTTGAATTCACACTGGAGGTCAACAGATGCTTGAACGGTTGAATTCACAGTGGAGGACAACAGGTGCTTGAACGGTTGAATTCACAGTGGAGGACAACAGGTGCTTGAACGGTTGAATTCACAGTGGAGGTCAACAGATGCTTGAACGGTTGAATTCACAGTGGGGGTCAACAGATGTTTGAACGGTTGAATTCGCTGTGCAAGACAACTGGTGCTTGAACAGTTGAATTCACAGTGCACGACAACAGATAATTTAACTATTGAATTGAAAGTTAAGGACAACAAATGCTATAATGTTTGAACTGACAATGAAGGAAAAAAATGCTTTGAGAATTGCATACACAATGGCGGACAGCAGATACTTTAAAGGTCAAATTCACAGACGAGGACAACAGATGCTTGAACGGTTGAATTCACAGTGCAGAACAACAGATAATTCAATTATTGAATTGAAAGAGAAAGACAACTAATTCTATAACGGTTGAATTGACAGTGAGGGAGAACAAATGCTTTGAGAACTGAATACACAATGGTGGACAGCAGATACTTTAACGGTCGAATTCACAGGGGAGGACAACAGGTGCTTGAA
>Ga0136643_10011426_pt1 | contig 13175 bp, 7 predicted proteins | sample TergutLab28metaG_FD_96883 | JGI IMG/M metagenome (GOLD analysis project Ga0136643, IMG submission 96883) | Labiotermes labralis P1 segment gut microbial communities from Petit-Saut dam, French Guiana - Lab288 P1 (version 3) (version 3) | ecosystem: Host-associated > Arthropoda: Insects >...
AACATTATTTCAGGAAAATGGTATGTAGTCAAACACAACTGTGTCACATGAGGTGTATTTAATGACTATATAATGAACAACTACATGTTTTGGCCTGTACTGGCCATCTTCAGGTTGTCTTGGGGAAACTCAAGATCTTACTATAAGCATGCACGCATGCTTATACGAGTAGTAGGATCTTAAGTTTCCCCAAGACAAGCTGAAGATGGCCAGTACAGGCCGAAACATGTAGTTGTTCATTATATAGTCATTAAATACACCTCATGTGACACAGTTGTGTTTGACTAAATACCATTTTCCTAGTTTCACACACACACAACGGGGATGACAAACTTCCTAAAACATTATTTTATTAAAACTCTGCACACTAGACTCTGCATAAACTTTTTTGAGGGTGCAACATCACTGTTACAGATACAGTATGTACCAAAATAAATGAGTCAGTAAACTGAAAAAGGCATGGTGCTCTTTTCTGTCAAACATATATGATGAATAACCATTTTAACCTGTAGCCTGCACAATGAGATGCAAAACATCGTAGTTGTAATGCTGTGATGCTCTGTCACTGGGTCAGTATTTTCCGCAAGGTTGAAAAATCATCGCACCTTCGTCATCAGGATCACATGTAGTCCAAGACCTTGACCCTGAAGCTGAAGACACCGCATTTTGTTGAAATGCCAGAAACCACCAACCCAACAACATGGCATCACATCTCAGACGACCTGAACCTTCAGCACTGCCACTGTACAAACCTTGAATTTTGTGCTAATAGGTCAGTATACAGTAGCTGCATACCTTCTGCCAGGCTTTCTTGTTGACTTCCCTTCTCTCAACAATATATTCAAGAATAGGAGATCCACCATCAGCCTCTGGGGGTTGCCAGGCCAGTGTGAAGGAAGTGTTAGACATACCAGATACATCAAATGGTCCACGTGGTGGTGAAGGTTTGTCTGGAAACATTCAATATATTATTTATTTATTTTCTTATGGAATTGTTCTTCTTATGCATGTGTCCAGGAACACTGTATGTCTGTTATCTAGATGAAAACCGGAGTTTCTAAGAGCTTGTCAATCAATTCTCTGTTTTAAAGGTAAGGGAAAGTATTGTGGGTAGTAGAAAAAGTTAACGGTCTCAAACAATTTCACAGGCGACAAATCATTCCTTGTTGCTTGTAACAGTACACTGAACCAGCACCTTTTTAATGATAATTTAAAATATGTTTGGAAAGTCCATTTACGATAATGAGGGAATAACAAACAGAATATTTTATATTAATGTAACTTTAATTTTTTATTTTTTTGACATTCAGAGGACCATGCATCATGATATTTTCTTATAATAAAAGCCAACCAGATGCACTATTTCTCTAATTTATTTTTGGTAAAGAACTCTACATGTTTCTGACAGTTCTACTGACCATCATCAGGAGTTTCAACACTGTATACACAGCAATAGGTATTTGTCATGCTAGTTATGTTGACAAATACTTGTTGCTGTGTATACAGTGTTGAAACTCCTTATGATGGACAGTAGAACTGTCTGAAACATGTAGAGTTCTTTACCAAATATAAACTTGAGAAATATTGCATCTTGTTGGGTTTCATTATAAGAATTAATTTTTTATCTTTGTGTTTTTCATGCAATCTCAATATTATCATCCTTCCCAATCCATAACACCTGAGCAGTAGCACCCAACTCTTGTGCATATTTCTCATATGTCTACTTTGTGCTATACACACATCATTCCTTTCCATTTAACCGTCCTTGCACCGTGACGAAAACAGGACCTGAAGATTCCCAGTCTCTTGTAATTCATCCACACAGGTGCACTTCCCTCCCTCTTTATATGGCACAAACAGTCTTCTGGAAGACACTATTATAAGTAATCTTACATCTTCACCACACGATTTAAGTTCACTATATCCTGACACTCTCAGACACATTACTTTAAATGTGTTCTAGTTCACAGAGTGCATTTAATTTTAGCCGGCATGCTCTTATCCAGAAGGATTTTGACTGAGGGGTTTGCTTAATAAGGGACTTTTCTTCTGTAATTTGGAGAACAATGTCTAAAATCTACTAAATACAATTAAAAATCAAATCTACACATAAATAAATAAATAAATACACACATATACAAATGACTGCTGTGCCTTCAAAATGAAGGTATGTTGGGTCACTTAATATCTGTCATAAAGCATCATCTGGGGAGATACCATCAAATTAGGTTAAAACAGAGCATCAGTCTTGGTATTACTTGATGCTGCTCTTAAATTTATTTTTTTTTTTAGAACACAGCCAGATTTCAGAGTGTTCTGGACACCAGGATGCCAGATATAAGTTCCCATATGTCTTACATAACTATACAGTATTAAGTGTATCAGTCACTGCTGATGTGGCAGCAAATTTAGGACCATTCTTAACTTACCAAACTTGCTGCGAACTGTAATCGTTTCACTCTCCAGGGCCTCAGATACACCCACAGGATTTTCAGCAATCACACGGAACATGTACTCAGAGTCCTCACGCAAACGCTGGACGCAGTATGAAGACACATCTTTCTCCACATCAGCAACCTGATTAAATAAAATGTAATTTAGATGTAGAACCAAACGTCTGAACTGTGACATGTTAACTGATTTTATTAGTCAGATAAATAGATCTTAATATCTTAATTAGATCATGTGTTGCACAAACACTACATACCACAAACAAGCATCTGACCTGTTTGCATTAACACAAATAAGGTTGATCTTCACTTCTCACTATGACTCAGTACAACTGGTAACACCATAAAACAGAACGGCAGGAATATACTTATGTGCCTGAATTTACAATTCTGCATAATTTCATATATTTTTTATACATTCAGCCATTAACAACAACACAAAAATACAAATATATATATATTCAATCCCACATAACACATTCTTTTATAATCATATTACACTGGTGACCAGTTTTGACACTATATGTGGGCTATCATCAGATCATTACACAAGAACACAAAAATTGACCAGCACTGTTTAACCCACAAGGTTGTAAATCTCCCATTCTTACATCAAATATACATTATAAATGTATGCAAAGTGTAAAAGGCTGTATATCTAATTACAAGAAGTCTAAGGATGTTTTAAAAATTGTGTAACTATTTGTGAAATTTAAAATATAAAAACATGTAATTATACAAGTATAAATAATATACAGGATGTCAACTGTACGATTTTTAAAAATACATTTAAAATATCAGTACTTTGTGCACATGCATGCTACCAGTGACTCCAGTTGCCAATTAAATAGTCTGGTGTGCAATTCCCTTTTGGTAGCAGACTTACATTGCAGGCATAATGTACGTTCTTCATTACTCAAATGCAATGTTATTAACATTCCAAAAGTATTGATCATTAGTGTACTGTTTCTGACAATTGGTCATTACAGAACAACAAGTAAATATTACTATCAAGAAGGCAGGTACTGAAAGGAGCTTTGAATTAGACACACAACCTTATATACTTTACATATATTTATAAAGGATTTTTAATGTAAAATTGGGACATTTACCATATTGTGGTACACAGAGTTTCAGTATTTTTTGTGTGTTATTGTGTAATGGTCTGATAATAGACCACATTTAGGGCCAAAACCAGTTTCCAGTAAAATATGAATATAATGCAATGTAACACACGTGACTGAAAATGTTAATACGTATATCTGGGACTGCTACACCAACGGAGATGTTTCATATAAATGACATAAAAAAAGGTGATGTGTGCACCAATAACATATGATGTGTGAACCAATAACACACACAGACAACTGTACGCACTTAACTGATACCATGGATGAGATATGTTCTTGAGAACCTAACAGTTACAAAGCTAGGCATAAGAACAACCTATTTTATGGATATGAAGTTTCACTATGGTCTTCTACATTACAATTACCATTTTCTAAAGCTAATGAATTTGGTCCACATCCCCATTTTCATATCACTCTACAAAGAGACCTCTTAACTTCGAATAGCCCAACTTCAACATTGCGTGCATTCCCAGCACTTCCATGTGCATCATATGTTCCACTCATCTCATACTCCTTCATTTGATACGCTAATCATATTTAGTGACTTCCTTCCCCTTAGTTCCAAACACTTTCCTCAATATCCTCCTATCAGACACCCTAAATCTGTTTTTTTGCTACACAGTGTCAGAGCAAGTCTCACCCCCATACAAAACAGTAGGCAAAATAGGCGCTTGCATAAGAGGATTATATATTTAGATTATTGGAGACAATCGTCTTTACTTATTTGTAAGCATAACTTCGATTTAAGGCTGTTGTTCCAAAACGTTTGACCTATGTCATGTTTTCAAAAGATCCATTATCCGTCTCCATCATGTTATTCTGTCCGGCACTTTGGTGATGAGACATGAAAATGCACATAATTTACTCACTCTTTACTTCCAGACCAACCCTTTTGCCACTTATTTTGTAATTGTATTTCTTATTTTCTAATTTTATTTCCTATTCTGTAACTGTAACTATGTTAATACTTGACAAGTTCAATATCCAGCCTTGTATGGATCTGACGAACGCACAATAAATACAATACAATACAATACAATACTACCAAACAGGGCTCCTATACACATTTATAAAGTATTTTTAAAAATTATGTGGCACTGTGTCTGAATCAGTGTCAAAATTAACAAATTATGTAATGTGGCAGACAATGTACAAAAGCTACAATATCAAAAATTATACAAGGCTTAAAAGAGATCATCGCAAATAATGGCAGCAATGACAGTGACAACAGTAATTTTATACACTGCTAGATCAAAGATTGAGTATATGTGAAATGTCTGCTTACCTTCAGCCACACCATCTTTTCGACATCCAATTTCTCAACAGAGTATTTTGACAGTTCAAGGCCACCATCATCAGCTGGAGGTTTCCATTCGATGGTTACAGATTCTTTACGAATATCTTTCACAACCATCGGACCTTCAGGTTTACTAGGTTTATCTGTAATGGTTTTGTCAGGTTAAACCTCCAGACACATAAAGAAATGTTACACAGTGTTTGTGCTGTGTTCTAACATATGAAGATCTGTTTCACATTTGTATATTCTCAAGATCACAAAAATGACTGCAAGTATGCCGGTAACTTTCCATAACACAGAACATGCTACTGACTATTACGTTTTGATAACTATAATGCACCAGTTATGCACTGTTGACTAAGTCACAAAACCACATACAAACCATTGTGTACTATCAAAAATAAGTTTGCTGTAAATTTGAATCTGAATGCATGTAACTGCAGCCAACATTCTGCTTAGTCTACTAACATAAACACAAGTGAGACAACTTTTTCTAGAAATAAAGGAACCAACAACACTGCATACAGACACTTCTTAAATTTTCAGCCAATTTCTGTTCCAAGTTCTTGAGTTCTTGTTAAGACTGAAGTGAATCTCTGTAAGTATATTTAGAATATTATTACACATCCCAACCACTGTTATAACTGCACCATACTGAAAAATTCACTTTAATAACATCTTCAGGCATAAAGAAGACATTCAAAACTTACTGTAAAATTTTATGAGGCTGTTTAGATGTACCAGTAATATGTTTGTTTCAATTTTTGTTTTTTCAAGTAAGTGTTCTTACTCTCTCTGTTATATTCATTGCATAAACAATGGCACATAATGGAAGTTAATCATTTGTGTGGTAAAATACAAACTTTTAAACAATACAACTAATATTACAAAACATATTAGTGTGAACATCATTATCAGAGTATCAGAAAGTAAAATTATTAAGTGTTATGGTTAGTTTTGAAGTGACAGTACACTCTTAATTTCTTTCACACATATTTGAATGTAAGCAGTCAAATACTGGCAATTTGGTCAACAAATGTTTACCAGTCAATGTTACAAGCATGTACACTACTGCAAATCTACCTAATGTATAACTATAAAAATACATTCATAACAACTCTTTGAAACTAATCCAGATTTGTCACGGCAAAGATGAAGGTGGAAGGACAATAAGGCAGTGACATGCTGATTGAATGCCTAGCAATGTGAGTATATTTGGAAATAAGGAAAATATGAGAAGAGGGAGGGGATCTGGAATATATGCAGTTCTGATTTCAACTACTGACAGGAACACTGAAAAATGTTCAAAACTTTTTTTATTTGAGCATGCATGTATTTGGTCACCCCAGATTCAATCTTCTATCATTGAAAGGCACAGTGCCCCTCAATATTTTACTGCAATCTACTGAAACTGCAAATAGCTCTCTTAGTGGATAATGGAGGACACCATGGTTTTAAAAAAATCCACCATTTAAACGTAACCAATATCTGTCATTAGATTTTAACTGAAAGTATTAACACTCTTTGTACAGAGACATAAAAAAATGTGTGTCCCTTGGTGATGAAATTCAACTGGAAGTGTGCACCCCAACAGCCACATGCAGCAACATGAAACACACAGCTACAGTGAAAGTAGGCATCACAGCATCACAGCTCACAAAATCATTTTAATGTCCCTACAGGAACAATTGGAAATCATCTCTAACAGACTGATATTCTCCTGAGAATGCCCGTAACCTGTGTAGACCAATATAAATTTGGACCAGACATGCAAATGTAATATTTAGCAGATGTGAATCAGTGCAGTGCTGCTGGTGTCTTCTTCACCTTCTGTTCTACCAACAGTTAGGTGGCATTTGTCTTGCAGTCCCTGATGTATAGACGTGGCATCATTATTGCATTACCACAACAGTCAGGCACTTAACTGTGATTATTGTCATTGGTATTCAGTCTATTTTGCAACAGCTAGTGACAGTCAACATGGTGGGCAACCTGCATTGGAAGATTGAGCATTCTCCAATTTTAAACCATGGTTTAGCCCTACTCAAAGTCATGGTATGACACCTATAGCTGAGATGTCTAAATACTGGTGTGATTTTTTTTAAAATTACAGATTAATTTACTTTAGTAGAGGGCATGCATGCGTTTGGCATAGTGAGGAATCCAAGCAACAGCTGATTATAACAAGTTAAAAGGCTGCATATTCATTACAAATATTTCATCAATACAAATTATAACTAACAGTCAAAATATGAAATACCAGGTAAAAATTAAAGATGAATTAGTTTTGATTATAAGTGAAGAAAGGTGAGTAAATTCAAATATTCTACAGTACCATTTACTGTTTATGCACAATTCCATAATTGGAATGTTATTTCACAGTAATCTAACAAACTTATGGCACAGCTGGAGAACAGCCCCACCTTTAGTTGCAATTATGTATGTATTTAATTGAATACATAACAAATTACAACAGCCTGATTCAGGCTCTGTTCTTAAACTCTCCAACCCTCTGTGCTTCTAAAACAACACCACATTCGACATTTCCTACCAAAATGACTGATGTAGAAGATCATTGAAGTAACAAAAATTATGCTGCTCAAATTTATTTTGTAAGTGCTTAAGGAGCAATGATATTTTAATAGTTTTTTTCCTACAGTGTAAAGAGGTTAAGTTACAGAAAGACAATTTCCATGTAAAGAGACTTGTATGTTAGCATCTCACTGCTGTCTGCTGTCCAGCTAAGAAAATATAATCCAGGAATGAAGAGCACAACAGTAACAGCTTCCAACTATATACATCACAGGATTCCAAAAAACATGTGCAAATTATAAGTTTTGTCATCTGTGCAATGTGACAATGTACACGGCAATAATTGTTACATGCAACAGTGTAGAAAGAAGAAAAGGAATTTCAGAAGAATTTTACTGACAATGAAGTGGGTGTTATGTCACACTGGTGTATTTCTCTTCAAAGAACTGTCCCTGAGTCACATAAGAGTGGCACATGCATAATGAATTGCCTCTTTCTCTGCTAAGTATGGTCACAGTGCTTGAAATCAGAGATGAAAAGAAGCAAAACCAATATTATAATATTATAATTTATGAGCTCTTTATCTTTAAACTGTAAAGAAAACAAGTGAAAAAGGGCCATATATACAATTCCCATTGGACTAAAATAAATCAGTCACATCTTGCAGTGTTCTGCTCAGGTTACATGTCTTGTCTACATTGTGTTAACCTACAAACCTCCTCTGTCTATATTGTGTTAAAATACAGATCTTCCCTGTCTACACTGTGTTAACTGACAGATCCCTCTGTCTACACAGTGTTAACTTACATACCTCCTCTGTCTGTACAGCATAAACTACAGAACTCCCTGGTCTAGTTTGTGTTAAACAACAGATTTCCCCTGTCTACATTGTGTTGGCCTACAGATCTCCCCGGTTTACACTGTGTTAACCTACAGATCTCCTCTGTCTATACAATATGAACTATTGATCTCCCATGTCCAGACTGCATTAAACTACAGATCTCACCTGTCTACACAATGTTAACCTACAAATCTCCCCTGTCTAAACTGTGTTAACCTACAGATCTCCTGGCTACACTGTGTTAACTTACTAACCCCTATGACCACACAGTATTAAACTACAGATCTCCCCTCTCTACAATGTGTTAGCCTGCAAATCTCTCCAGTTGATACTGTGTTAAACTGTGTCCAGATGCAGCCTAAAAGAAAGACGCTCCAAAAACATTTCATATATAAAACAACACCATCCACAGTCTGCAAATGCTTCACATATCTTACATGACATACATGAACATGGCCACTTCCAGACACAATGACTCTTCTACAACATATCACTAAACACCATTATATGAATAATCTTGAACAATTTTTTCATCCAACAATATAATTTTCCTAAAAAAACTTGTAGCTGAGCAATATCCTGGAGACCACAACCCCATATTTGAACTCATTAATATGTTCAATTACATCACGCTACCGCATGACCTACACCATCATAACATGTAGCTATACTTTCGCTTTCTTAGTACTGTACCTATACTGGGGAGATACACAAGCTGCTCCAAAGATTTGGTATGTACAAACAGCCATCATTTGGTATGTACAGACAGCTATCATTTTCCTTTATATACTTTATATACTGGCACTATTTATACTCATTTTTTCTTATTTTAATATTATTTTAGAATGACTGCTATACTGTATATATATATATATATATATATATATAAGATCCATTTCACGAGGAATACTTCATCAAACTTATGCATTTACAGCACCAACTTCAAGTCATCAAATGATATTAATACAATTTTAACTTATCTAATTATAATGCATGTTTTACACAAATACTGATGTACACTCCCTCAGGATGAACCACAAGGGTCGAAACATGTCAAAGCTCCAGTGCTATAATTTTAAAAACTTTATATTCTAATATAGTGCATTTGTTGGTATTTTCTTCAATTTTAAAATTAATATTGTGATAATGGGCAGCTGACATAACTGTAACAACACATGTGCAAAAGGGACGTTATGGAATCACAAAATAAAATGTATGTATGAACTGAATTTGTTGATTGATATTCTGACATTCTGTGCTTCTGCCAGTTAAGCAATTCCACATCTTATCTGGGGACAGTTACTTCTTGTGAGTTTAAGTTTCATGCAGAATGTGCAACAGAAAGAATGAACTCAGTCTCTTGAGAGTGTTGAACGGTATGTGTATTTGCAGTCATATAGCCCAGACAAAAGGAGAAAAGTATTTACCAATCAGTTCCTGAGTTGGAGACCCTGCTTTACTCCTGCGCCCAGAATCATCTAGAGAGAGAGTTTGGTGAAGATGTTCTCATTATTTTATCATGTAAGAGTTACCTCAAATTTATGTCACTTGCATTATTATAAATCACACATTTTACTACAGTTAATTCTTATGGTTTATGTTATTATTATTAATAACTATATTTTAGTGTCAAATTTTATGTAAATTATGTGCATACTTATTGCAATAGGCTATTAAAATACATTTTAATATTTTGTAATTCATACAAGACAACGGATTATGCAGACTGTGGACTTCAGCTACCCAAATTAGCATTTTTTTCTGGTCTTCATAGAAATAAAACAGACCCAACATACGAGTTACTGCATCCATTCCTTGAGACAGTCTTCTTTACTTTCTGTACCAAATACACTAACTACACTGTACACATGAACAGTATTACTGAACTTGTTAATCTGCAAACACCACATTTGACTGTGCATTACTTAGCACTATTTGAGTCAGTAGCATACTTTAGGATTTAAGTCTTGTGGCATGCAATGCAATGCAATGTAATGTCCAGCCCAATGGACTGCTTGACCCCAGCAGATACTTCAAAATGTTAGGAACCACTTGTCCAACTACACATTGTCACATCCCAGAAGATTGGAATCCTCAGCAACAATGCTGCAAGGAACTTGAATCTGGCATAGGGCATTTTATCATCATATTGTAAATGGTCTAACGGTTGCACTACATTGTCTTGTAAGAGGCAATAGCATTTATTATTTCCTTTCATAGAAAGGTACGGCAGAAGTGGTTTAAATATGTACTTCAGTTTCCTAAGATGGGAGGGCTTTATAATTACAAGCATTTGGCTATGGCTGTGCAACTGTTTCTTAACACCTGGAAGGGGCAGAATTTTCCCCTTCTGTTACACACATTGCACCAGTTCTGCAGGAGGGCACCTATTAACCAGTGAGCACCAACTGCATGACTGTAGCCACAGCATTAAGCTGATCATTCAGCTGCTGTGACACCAAGCATGACAGTGTGTAAAGCCTTGCTGTTATGTTATGTTACATTATGTTAATTACTTGCATGAATGTCCATGAAAAATGCTACAGTACTAGACCAGTTACTTACCACAAAACACATGTAACAAAAGGGTATATAGGCAATGTACAATCTCTATAACAAATGCTTTCAAATGCATTAAGAAGGCAATAATACAACATTCAAGTGACAGCTGCAGTTTATTTTCTACATCAGATTATACTATCTTACCACTTTTTATGCAACACCTTTACCAGCAACAGCGGGAATGTAAGATTAAAAAAAACCTCTTCAATTAGTTTTCAGTCTGCATTTGTTTTTAATAATATCTCATTACATAATATACACTTTCACTGTAATTCAGTTGTTCTTCTGTAACACACAAAATGTACTTGTACTGAAAACTAAACAGACAGAAAGTACAGGCAGGTCTTGTTGTACGCAATTTTGCTTCAACACGACTTGAAAATTTATATCACTTTTCAAATTTACAAAATGAGTTTCGGTTTAATGTGATTTGGCATACGTGATACGTGGACACACTCATCTTCTGTACGAGGCTAGCATAAAGTGACAGTCACTGTCATGCCATCAGACAAGCATGGACTGGTTATTTGGTGATATAATCACATGGCTCATGTAGTTACCCCTTCAACAGCATTGGCTTTTGTTACCAAAATCAGTGACAAACATAAATCTGTATCATCTAGTGTAATCCAAGTGAGAAATGGTGAAAGACGATCACTATTGAAGAGAAACTGAATGTAATATGCCAACTGGAAAAAGGTAAATGAACTATTGACATATGTTGCAACATTAGATTTGCTCCTAGCACAAGTACAATTCGTGATAATGCTGACAGAATTACAGAAAGTGCAAAGTCTGGAACAATAGTGTTTGTGTAGCAAGACTACCACAGTCCTATCAGAATGAACTGCACCAATTATGGATGTCTCTTACGTTCTTATTGCACTATAAATAAATAAATGTATTGTATAGAAATGTATGTATAATGTATAAAAATGTATGTATACTGCACATACAGTACATACATACACTACAGGTCCATATGTCCACTAATGGTATAGTCATACTCTATATAGGATAAGCCTGTCAGTCCCATAACCCCCAGAAAAACACTGTTTTAAATGGAAACTTTGTGTTTGATTTGCACGATTTTGATTCACAAAACATTTTTTAAGAATGTGTCCCTGGCATAAAATGAGACCTGCCTGTACATTCAAACAGAGAACTTAAAAGCAACAGTTCCCACTGTCTGTTGGTATATGCTGTCATAAACCACACTTTTTTTCTATTGGCTAATTGATAAGAAAAATTAATTTGGTTAACACTATGTTACACTATTAATTGAAAACAAAATATTGGTTCAATTTAGTTGGCATTAGTTTGAGTCAGTGTGTCAGTTGCACAGTCAAAATTTAATATGAAGTACAGAAAACACTGTCACATAAGGTAGCCAAAAAATTGTCTGCATAATCGTTTCTTATACATCACATTTTAGCATACTTCTGATGAGCTGCGTTCAATTATAAACTCTGAATTATACTTTGTTCACAACATATATTTGTACATGAAAGATAATGTACATACCTATCACTCGCAGGTTGAGATCCAGACTGACTGAACCTGCGTCATTCTTGGCAGAAACTGTGTAAGTTCCAGAGTCATCCTTAACCAGAGAATAGATGGCAATTGTGGTCGAATTCTCTTCTGTGTAAATGCTACAATGCTTAGTTGAAGGCAAGTCATTACCATTCTTTTTCCAAAACACATCTGGAGCAGGATATCCTGACACCTTCACATCAATCTTCCACTGGTTTGTTACTCGCAACTTTTGCGATATTACACTGTCATCCACCTCAAGCTTTGGAAGTTCTGCAGAGAATAAAGATTAACAAACGTGATAGTACAGTAATGTCATACCCATAACTTAGACCAGAGTTCTCAAAAAATTAGTCAACCAATCCATTTTATATGGCCCCGTAAATGACCCAATTCCAATAACTAAATGTGGTATGGCTTAGTGTTGACAATACTTTAAATTTGAAATATTTTTTATGACAGGCCTTAGGGATCACAAAGGTTTGCTATTGCTGGAAGGTAATGTACATCATATATCAGTAATGAATAAAAATGCAACAATGTATTAAATTCCATAACCAAATGCATTTTGAATTTCTCATTAAAAGTATGCAGTATTCTTACTGCCATGCTTAAAACAGTTGGGGTCTTCATTGCTGAACATGATGTGATAGTCACTGTAAATTAACAAATTATCTATGTAATCAGTACCTTAAAATAATAATAAAGCAAAAGTTAAAAATTATCTGTTTGATCAATATGCTATTTGAGTTTGAGACAACCGGTTTAGATATACAAACTGAACCTTCAAATGAGGGGGGGGGGGGCCAAAAAAAAAACCTAAACAC
>Ga0136643_10011431_pt1 | contig 13170 bp, 7 predicted proteins | sample TergutLab28metaG_FD_96883 | JGI IMG/M metagenome (GOLD analysis project Ga0136643, IMG submission 96883) | Labiotermes labralis P1 segment gut microbial communities from Petit-Saut dam, French Guiana - Lab288 P1 (version 3) (version 3) | ecosystem: Host-associated > Arthropoda: Insects >...
ATAAGGTACTACTGTGGAATGTCTTGAGAGGTGGAAGGAAATACATAAGGTACTACTGTGCAATGTCTTGAGAGGTGGAAGGAAATCAATAAGGTACTATCGTGGTATGTCTTGAGAGGTGGAAAGAAATACATAAGTTACTGCTGTGGAATGTCTTGAGAGGTGGAAGGAAATACATAAGGTACTATCGTGGTATATCTTGAGAGGTGGAAGGAAATCAAAGTACATCATCAGTCAGAATAGCCTATACAAGGATTTGAAACCGTGATCTCGCGAATAAGAAGGAGACCTACTTGATCGACATCAATATAATATCCTCCATTGTACTGCTAACACAAAATTATGATCACTATGACAATATCACAAGGTTACTGGTTATGTACTGCCCTCAACATTTCAACTACTCAAACCTTTTTACAAGCCCAAATATTTTCACCACCGATTATTATTTAAACGCTTACGATTCACGTACTTGCAACTAACATGGAATGACAGCTAAACCATAACGGGCAGATATTAAAGCTTCTGTAACTCGATATACTGTTTGGAACCGACATCAATTATAAATTTTTAGAGTAATAAAGAAGTCATTTTTATAGTTCCTTTTTAATTTAGATTTTATAATCATAAATTTATTTCGATACCATTTCCCCCAATTACTTAAATTTTGATTATTTTATTGTAACACAATAAATAAAATATAAGTTTTGTTTTGTTATTCCTTTATTAAAAATTTTAGATTTATTGAGATCCTAATCTGATTTGCTACTTGAACAAACATGTGCCCCATTTCAGATAACCTGAATATCCTTATCAAATTTATTAAATTGAACCCTCTTTACACAACATACAAAGAACAGTTACAAATCTATAACTGGTTAATTAAGCAACATGTTTCGGCCTTGTTCGGCCATCATCGGGCTTACAAGAGATGGTGTTAATTAAGGTACATTCGTTTGCTATACCGATGGGATCCCATGGTATGTTTGTATGTTGTGTAAAGACGGTTCAAATTAATAAATTTTTTATTTGTACACTACGGGATGGAAACAGTCCAATTCATGAACAGCTTTATGTATTTACAGCTGCAATAGTTTATATATTGTTCAATTTATTACTATGTATTGCCGTCAACACAATTATAATAGAATATAATATTAATGCAACATGTTTCGACTTACAATAGTCATCTTCAGGCTAAGCTAAGAACCGTTATTGCTTTACAGGGTGGTTGTGCGTATTTGGGATCCCATAAGGCTTACAGTGTTTTTTTTATGCACAATGTGACTTATGTTTACTGTGCTATTATAAGTAGGTTTAATTCACAAGAAGTTTTGAATACGCCACACACTTAACCCTACTCATAAAAGCATATTAAATATAAGTCACATTGTATACAAACAACACTGTAAGCCATATGGGATCCCAAATGCGCACAACAACCCTGTAAATCAATAACGGTTCTTAGCTTAGCCTGAAGATGACTACTGTTAAGTCGAAACATGTTGCATTAATATTATATTTTATTATCGTTGTGTTGACGGCAATATATAGTACTGAAATGAATATATAGATACACAACGGGATGACTTCATTCAAAAAGTCTATACATTGATAAATGTTCACAAATAGTACCAGTGTTACCTGCAGACTTCAGTAAATGTCACAATACAAGCACTTTTAATTATTAAACCTGCCAATGTTGCAATGAGCCTTACCCAGTCTCCTAGATACGCATATTTCTATAAGGCTAACAATTAATATTCATAACGCTGCACCTAGGTACCCCAGTACAGAACAATTATTTCACCCCACGAACGAGTGTTAGGGGAGGTTGCCTGATAAATATTAGGGACTGCTTCATACAGGGCTCTCATTTTGAGTTCTGAGTAGGCACATTCCTCATTCTCTCTAGAACCTTCACCAGTCTGAGATCGGGACGTTTCGGGAGATGCAGTGGGTGTGTTCGGGAGAAGTAAATTCTTAATTGGTGTTTTTTAAGAAGTAAAAAAAGAAGAATCTATGTGAAGAACACGTCCACTTTTGATCTAGTATCAGCGAATGAATAGTTTGTCGGGTTTTCATGAAAATCTGCAGAACTGTAAGCTTTAGAAGAATCTGTCGAAGAAGCGTGAATTTCATAAAAATCAGCTCAGCCATATTTTTTGAGGGCGTAAATATATTCATACTCATATTTTACGTGTTTCTTGGAAGTTTTAGGTGCCATTCGGTACAGACCTCCATCAAATGCCGCTGTGCAACTGTGACTGTTATGAACTGTGCAATGTAAGCCGACTTCACTTCATCATCATCATCATCATCTTCAACAACAACAACAACAACAACATGTTCTTGAAGGCTTAGGCGTGTTTCCTGTTCCTTGATCCTCAAGATGAAGTTGGTCCCTCCATCTCTTCCTCGGTCGTCCTATGTTCCTTCGTCCTTTTGGTTTGTATTGTAGTGCTTGTTTTGGTAGCCTGTCTGTGTCCATCCTCTGTACGTGTTGTAGCCACTTTTCCTGGTACTGTTTTATTTACTTTACTGTATTGTGTGCTCCCGTTTTTTTCCTAATACGTTGATTCTTTTCTTTATCTAGTTTTGTTGTTCCAAGTAAGTGTCTCAAACATTTCATGTGTGCTACTTCTAAACGTTGTTCCTCTCTTTTCTTCAGTACCCAAGCTTCACTTCCAAGTTTCAACGCTGCTTTAGCTGTAATGTTGTGCATTCTTAATTTTGTTTTTTTACTCCACTTCACTTCGCTTCACTTTAAGTGCCTAAACAAAATACTGTCCATATTTTATACATTTTTCGTCCAGTTCGAGAAACATTCTCAACAGAATATGTCTATAAGAATTTACAGAGTGACTGTGGGCTCCGTGTCAATTTGCGAAGTGAAAGACATACGTCGATTAGAAGCGTACACAAATCTACGAGCATCTTTCCGCATTTACTAAGCGAATGGAGTTATTAATATAGGTGTTAAGAGTTCTGCAGATAATACTACAGAGAATTTGCGAGTTTTGTGCAAATCGTTGCAGTGAACGGCCGTACACGTCCTTCGGTATTTTATGAAATTACATTTTAGGTGCATACCGCAAAACAGTGTGACATATTGAAATTAAAGAATACCTTGGTGAACTGTGTTCTACATCACTGAGTACGTAATTTGCAGTCCTGTTTACAGATTAAAATGCCACATATACTTCAAACAGACACGGTCAGAATCAGTTCCTGCATATCTGTGTTAATTCACGGGAATTTACTAGTATAGATCTAACCAGTGAATATCCAATGGAGATTGGGACTAGAGATTTTTAGTTTAATTCGAACCGTGATATCAGAGCAAAACCCTATTGCTGAAATGTATATGGTCCAAATCACACTAATTCGGAAGAGGTGTACATATCCGGTCATCTAACAACCAGGGCAATTTTAATGATATTTCACCACGATTTTTCAGGCGTTGGCTGTTCTGCCTGGACTGTGTGAGCCTTGCAGATGAAGTCACCACACACCTTCGATAAGTCGGGCAACACTCACCCACGGACACCGCATCATCTTAAAACAAGCAAATCCTCAGCAACGCCAATCTGAGGAACTCAAATTCTGCACTTCTTTTTTAATTGGAGGTCTATTAATCCTCCTCGGGCCGAGTAGCGTAGTCGGTATAGCGACTGGATATGGGGCTGGACGGTCCGGGGATCGAATCCCGGTGGTGGCGAGATTTTCCGCAACTGTCCAGACCGGACCTGGGGCCCACACAGCCTCCTGTAAAATGACTACAGGGTCTTTGCCGGAGGTAAAGAGCGGCCGGGGAGTGACGCCGACCCCTCACCCCCTTCTAGTGTCGTGGTCAAGAAATAGTAGAGCTATACCTCTACTCCCCCTATGGGCCGTACGGCCTGTACAAGGGTGCACTTTACCTTTACCTATTAATCCTCAAAAGGAAAAGATTACGCATTCTTATACATCTAATATCTCTGCGATTGTCCGTATCTCAATTGCCTTCTCATTGCACTGACTACAAAATATTTTTAATGGGCTGAAGAAATAGGGTGAGATGAGCTGGGCATCTTGAATGCGTGGAACAGAAGAGATACGCATGTTGGGTGCTCGTTGTAAAGACATCGCTTGGAAGATGCTGATGTAGAGAGAGTTAAAATACTGATCATTATTAAGGAGGTGGGGTGGAAAGTTGTGGGCCGAGTTCTTCTGGTTCAGCCTAAGAACAATCGGTGGGCTTATCTGAGCGGGGAAGTGAAACTTGGGGTTCCACAAAATGCGAATAAATTTCTTGGCTATCCTGTGACATGCTAGATTCTCAAGAAAGGCGCTGATCTATTAAACCTATTGATAAGCTTCATCTCTGGAGACATATTCAATTCTCAACAATCGAGTACCCTATAAAATATTTTGCATTATGGGTAAACTTTGTTGGCGATTCCTTCGCGTAGAGGGAGCCGATTCCGTTCAGTACTACTGGTAAATTTCAATGCTATATTTGGCATAGTAAATCAAAATTTTACTATCCCTAACTCGAAAACCGGAAGCCCATACACACTAATATAAGTAGGGCCTCGTTTTACGAAGGGGTTACGATCTCGAATATTTGGTTGTAAATCGAATCGTCTTAAAACGAGTAATATTTAAATGATTTAAATTGAGATAATTTCATGGGCCAAACAAATTAGTCGATTTTATAATTTACAATATTTCTTTATATTATGATATACAATTTTAATTTAATAAGTTAGGTATGCACAAAATTACACAGATAATTGAAAAAATCAATCAAATTACTTTTTATTTTATTGAAGAAGGCCCAGTCCGTTGTTCAGAAGACATCAAGAAAGACTGTAACGCAAAATGTTTTGATTTTTTCTTCTTTTATGCCTTTTTGATGGAGGTCATGGGTAGAAAAATTACAATCAACTCAAAAGAACTGCACTAAAATAGAAAAAGAAGAAACACATGCACACCGGGAAAGAGCTAGAAGCGCACTGAGTAGAGAAAGGGCGCTTGAGCTGCGACAGTGACGCACCACAATTCGGGTGTGCTCTGTCCGACTCGACAAGTATCGTAAAAGTGAATCGTCCTAAAACGAACCGTCGCAAAACGAGACCCTACTGTATTCGTCTAAACCTTATATTAACCCTTTAAAGCCGAAGCGCAGACTGCATTTTTTAAAGTCCCAGTCCGTACCGCGCTGTAAACACTTTTAAACTCGGTTACAAAAACCAACCAGTTTATGTTATATGTGCCACAGGTCGCTGTATGTTCTGAGATAAATACAAAGAATATAAATACAGTGTGGGCAGAACGTACAATTCTTAAGACGTAAAACCTCTTGGTGCATGTAACCAGTAGGGTTTAAAAGGTTAACCCCCATTCTCAGTCCATTGATTTTGTTTTCCAAGTGACGGCTTTCGAAGGAGATTTTCCTTGAACCTTTGTTTCCACCAAGTTTAGGATATATGCTGTCTGTAACGTACATGATACAAAATTTAACCCACCCAACCATCTCTTCATGCACTGAGAAGTCAACACATTAGATACATAGTGACCGAGCATCGAAATGTATTTACTTCTCAGTTGAATACAATTTGGTTGGATAGGTTGAATTTGGATATGTGTGTTCACCATCTGTATATTCATCACTGACTGACACGAACTGGCTAAATGGAGTGTGATAGCAAACCAATCAGGTCTTCATCACGCCATTTTCTAAAGATCTATCTTCTCTGGCTTTGAATTGCATCTGTGACGTACGTATAAGAGAGTCCAACAAGGAGAGGGCGTACGTGAGGTAGAGGGTTACCGTACCAAAAGCGTCTTCGGGGCAGTACACGAGATTTCAGGCTATCACAGCGATGACTATCAACAATAATTTCTTCGAGGTTGTAATGTCATTCAGTCCTTGTGTTTAGCTGCAAATTCGTTCTAACGTCATTTTCTTCCGCATAGCCGTCTGCGATTTAAAACTCCTGCAGAACGGAACACTGTGTTCTGTATCTTACTGTTTGAAATGTTTTGTAAGCTCTGTTATATTTTTACTTTAATTTCTCTTATCACAGTCCATATTAAAAATGTTTTTGTAAGTCCCGTTCTATTTGTCGGCAAAATTGATTCGTCGACACGCCCTCTTCCCCCATAATGCAGGATAAATTACTATGTATTTTCGAGTACAAGTACATAATATTTTTAATGAAGTTACTCTATTATCATTTGGAATTTCCTAGCAGTTTCTCCACACAAAATATATTTTTTTTATTATTTATTTATTAGCCATCAGATTGTATAATCAATCTATAATCTAATTTTCTATCTTGTTTTGTTTACATGGTAGGGTGCCCATCCAGCGATGACACCTCAGTCGTGAAGGTTGGAGGTCCAACGTCTTTTTAGCCTTTTATTTCTCTTCGGTTGTGTTAGTATTTCCACCAGTGGACTGGGATGGGATACTAGTTTGTTGAGGTGTTTGTCAATTCTTTCATTGATGACCTCACTTACATAGGGGATGTTGAGGTCTGTATGGAGTGTGTGATTTGATACAAACCAGGAAGCATTTGCTATGGTTTTTAGGATTTTTTATTGTGATCTCTGTATAATTGCTGCATTGGATTTGCTGGCGCATCCCCACAGTTCTGTTCCGTATGTCCATATGGGTTTGATCACTGCACAAAATATATTTGCCACTGATCTCTTCAAAAAACATTCTCCTCCATCCTTCTAACCATTCCCAAACCTCTAATTGTAACTGAGCCCAAGAAATCCACCAACTAACCGTAAATATTCTAGCAGTGATACATACATAATTTCAAGTTTCTTTACAAATTAAATTGGATATTATGTGACATCGCAAATTTAAAAAAAAAACCTTTTGAAAATTACAGGTATATTAAATAATGTGTTTAGACGACAAAAACCCCTTAAGAAAACAAGAATAGAACTACACAATACACTGGCCCTTCCAGTCTTGTTACATGGCAGCGAAACTTGGACTGTTAAAGCAAGGGACGGCAGAAGAATAACAGCAGCAGAGATGAAATACATGAGAAGAACAGCAGGACACACTTGGACAGATTACAAAACAAATGGACAAATTGCAAAGGAGCTAAAAATAACACCAGTTTTGGACAAATTTCTGGAAAAAAATAGAACCTGGATACAACATGTAAATAGAATGCCTCGAAATAGATTACCCAGGGTAATGAAATACTACGCCCCACCTGGCAGAAGGAATCACGGTCGACTTTTGAAGAGACTTCTTGACTGGAACGGGTCAACAAGTGGCCCAACTCCATGAAAGATATATGATGAGGAAGATGATGATAAATTTTAACTACACCAAATTTAGTAAGAATTCTCATAACTTACTCATGTATCGTTTTGTTGTAGGGGATATTTTTACCCTATCACTGACTATACAAGCAATGCTTTTAAACACAGTAAATGTGAAAGAGAAATGTACGCGTATACTGTATGCGAGGGGCGGTCTGTTTTGCTATATAAAATAGCCGGTGAGAGCAATGATGGCCACTGGACAGTACACAAAGAGCAGGAAATGGAGATTGACTGGCGGCTAACATATGCGTTGTGCAAAGCTTCTAGATAAAGGTCTGAATCACTGCCGAACTGGTCCATGGGCCGAAATATTTCCATCGCGAATATTCCTGTCATTATTCTATAACATGTAAAGTGCACCTCGTTTTGTTTAACGACACTCACGAACTTCAAGTGTTATCAAGAGAGCATTCCGGTTGAACAGTGTCCATTAAGACCGTATCGACACAATTTTTACAGTTTTGGAGAATGGCTCTATCCCCATGTACAGCTAAAAGAAATATAACTGTGCGTGCTACAGTCACAAGGAATGGCTTTTTCTAACCGCATCTCACGGAATTGGTCAATGTGACAGGAACTTTTCATGTACAGCTACAAGAAAAATAACCGAGCCTGCTATAGTCACAAGGAATGGCTTTTTCCAACGGCATCTCACGGAATTGGTCAATGTGACAGGAACTTTTCATGTACAGCTACAAGAAAAATAACCGAGCCTGCTACAGTCACAAGGAATGGCTTTTTCTAACGGCATCTCACAGAATTGGTCAATGTTACAGGAACTTTTCATGTACAGCTACAAGAAAAATAACCGAGCCTGCTATGGTCACAAGGAATGGCTTTTCCTAACGGCATCTCACAGAATTGGTCAATGTGACAGAAACTTTGCTTTACCATGTGGAAAAGCCCACACTATGTGTTTTCAAAGAATTTGAATTTAAAAAATTATCAAATTTATGAAGATACTTCCCGAGTAGTTAAAAGAATTTAAACTGCTCACCTTATCACGCAATGGAATGTTCAGTTTCATCGGTGGCCAGTGAAAACTTGCCATTCCAGTCAGTGTAGTTCACATATCCATAAGAAGGATTCAACTAACCCAATCGTCTGCTCGTATGCCGGCAAGTGACAATCCAATGCCGAAAATTGGAAAAATATAAGAATTTTTGTTTTAATATCCAACCCCCCTACACCTCTCTTCTATTTCTCCATGAATGACGACGAGTAGATCTGAACCTGGCGTCGGTATGTGTGCTTCTGTTATCGCGGTACCGGCGAGTATGAACACCGAGACTTAGATGTGACACATCGCATCGAAATAGATTTGGAGCGGTTGGGTATTCTCTGTGGTGATCTGAACTGGTAACAGAAATTTTGAGAAACTGAGGCAACAATTTTTGATCTCTGTTCATAATGTAGGTCACAAAATTACACGACTTTGTTAAAAGTAATCCACTTTTAGGTTATATCTCGAGGGCGATCCTCTACTGTGATTGATTCAGACTCATAATTTTAAATTTTTTATTTACCATGCAACACAACCACCTCGTTTAAGCTTACGAATATCTGACGAGTAATAGAAATTTCAAAGCTTCTCTTCCAAATTTTCATAGCCTTTAGATTTAACCCTTTAAACACGAAGCGCAGACCGCTTTATTTAAAGACCCAGTCCGTACCGCGCTGTAAACACATTTCATCTCTGTTATAAAAACCAATCAGTTTACGCTGTAAGTGGCAAAAGTAGCTATTTGTTCTCAGATAAATACAAAACACATAAATACAGTGTGGGCAGAGCGTACAGTTGTTGAATGTTAAACTGTTGGTGCATCACGTAACCAGTAGGCTTTAAAAGGTTAAACATTGTTTTAGACATTTCGTTTTTGTGGACCTTAAGACATGTAGTTGTTCCTGATCCAAGCGACAGTCTTTTTGTGAAATGAGTATGGAAACTGGATAAAAGCTTAAGGTTACTCACACTGGAGTATCAATGTTTGTTACTAATTCGGACCGATAGAACTGTCATGAGCATCGAACTACGAACATCGAAATCTATTTCAATTTAGAATTCACACCGGTTCCACTAACTTATAAAATACCAGCAATAAAAATATAAGATACTGGAAATGACAAACAAGGTATGGGCATTTACTTATAATAGAATACAAACACAATTTGGCTACGCATATGTAAATACAAGATTGAAGGCGAGTGCCGTATCATAAAGAATGAGGAATTCAGCGCCTTGGTTTGCAGCGCTTGGTGACCTGAGAAACATAGCGCATTAGTAGGAGAGTGGGCAACTGAATAGCCACTCGAGGCAAAAACTCAAAACAGTACTAAAACGAGTGATACAGAAAGGTCGAGATCCCAAAAGGTAGAAATTCATAAATGTCTAATTAATCTGTACCGTAATTTTGATCTAAATGTTTTAAAAAGTGCGTAGTATGACTCCACAAAATGTGCAGACATTGGAAGACTTTTAAAAATTTGTCCCGATGATGGGTAGTGCCAGAAAGAGAGAGAGAGAGAGACACACAGTGGTATGTAACAGATTAGCCTCTCTGATGTATTAAATGCCTAGGATTACAACATTTACCACAAACCAAATCCTAAGCATAGAAATTCCATTTATATAAAAAGTTTTACACATACTTTCATATTACAATTCATTTCAGTGACCATGGCTGGTCACAATAATATGGTAAGGCAGAAAACAATGAAATTTGTCAAATATGCCAAATGAAGAAAACAAATAATTATGGTATAAAGCAATAAAGTTGCAAGTTACAATGATGATGAAGTAGTTCCCTTCGCAACACTGGCAACCACGGAAACACTACAAAATGCTCTACACCAGAATACTATAGAGTGATACGGTAATATGACTGTGAAAAAAAATGGGTTGAATACGAGTAGCAGTAATCTTGAAATATCTCGCCATTTGCCTGGAGAGATTGACGTAAAATTCCAATATTCAATATCCAATGTAGCCCGACTCAATCGCGCCCATCACAAAAAATATATTATGGAGGCCATCTCGACTGTATTCCGACGCTCGCCAGGAAAAACAAGAATAAAGTTTTGTATAAATAACCAAGTAAATTACGGTACACAAAATGCAAAAGCAAACAAAACAGTTAACGTGCGACGTTTGAGGTTTTCACTCCAGGAAGTAACAACGCTTGAAAATGAAGGGAAAAACTTTGTCTCGAACTGTTGCGAACCGATCGCTCACTGATACGTATACAGGTGTTTCAGTTACGTATTACAGGTGCCGTAAGCACCGTATGATACAAGTGTTGTCATACTTATTTCATGGTTGAAGTGGATTGTTTCCATCCCGTTCTGTACATATAACAAACTTTATTTAATTGAACCGTCTTAACACAACATACAAATAAGAGTTGCAATTTACAACTGGTTAATTAAACGGCATGTTTCGGCCTTGTTCGGCCATCATCAGGCTTACAGAGAGATGGTGTTAATTAAGGTATATTCATTTCGCTACACCATCGGTATAGCAATTTACAACTGGTTAATTAAGCGACATGTTTCGGCCTTGTTCGGCTATCATCAGGCTTACAGAGAGATTGTGTTAATTAAGGTAAACTGGTTTCGCTATACCATCGGCATAACGAAACGAATGTACCGTAATTAACACAATCTCTGTGTAAGCCTGATGATAGCCGAACAAGGCCGAAACATGTCGCTTAATTAACCAGTTGTATATTGCAACTCTAATTTGTTTGTTGTGTAAAGACGATTCAATTTAATAAAATTGGTTATTTCATGGTGCTATAATGGGTCTAACAGGGACAGATCTTACGGGGTAATTTTAAGTAATTTAATGTATTTTCATGAATATTGTAATGTTATTTCATCTTACGAAAGACTTGTAACCACGAAACAGATGATCACCGAGTGTGATCATCAGGTCAGACAGACCTCTATCACATTTATGATGACAATTTGATCCCCTGACCCAGAGTGACAGTCAAACGCTCTGACCCGGCACGGAGATAGGATATTTCCTAAAATCAGAGCGTTTTTTTATTAGATAATACTTTTGTAAGCCATATGTATTAGTAATTGTCCAACGAGATGCAACACAAAGCAGTATATTTATTATTCTGCAAGTTCACTCTACATGTTTCGGATGTCATCCACACCCATCATTAGTACACAAAACTGTAACTACAGCCTCCGGTACTGTGCAGCTACCTCCCTCCAACGTGGCCCAGTTAACTTGGCCACGTTGGAGGGAGGTAGCTGCACAAAAAGTAGGACCAGTACCGGAGGCTGTAGTTACAGTTTTGTGCACTCTTGATGATGGGTGTGGTTGACATCCGAAACATGTAGAGTGAACTTGCAGAATAATAAATAGACTGCTTTGAGTTCCATCTCGTTGGACAATTACTAATATAGGTCAGAGATGCAAGGAACCATAAACATAAAATTTTGAAAGCCACGTATTATTTTGGATTTTGATTACGTAATGATAGAACCCAGTTTAATTACTCCATTTTCATGCTTGACGGGCATTCTTAAGCTTGAAGTCAGACAGAAAAAAATCTGTTAATATCACCAAAGAGAGAAAATTGAACATTTATAATGCACTGATTAAAAGCAGTTCATTGTTATGTTTCCGAAACATGGAGACTCACAGAAATTAATAAAAGACGGGTCTAAGCTACAGAGATGGGTGTCCTGAGGAGAGCCTTTAAAATATCAAGAAAATAAAGAATTAGAAATGCAACTATATAAGACAACAAATTGGATCAGAGGAACCAATTATTAAAAAAAAATGAACAGAACCAACTTACATGGTACTGCCAAGTCCAAAGAATGGCAGAAGAAAGATTACCCAAAATAGCACTGCAGTGGATGCCGAAACAAGAGACAGCACGAGGGAGACCGAAGAAAAACTGGATGCAAGGTATAAGGAAGGCCATGAACGAAAGAAACCTAAATGAAGGTCAGTGGGAAGTTAGGAAGCAGTGGAGTCTAGGTGTCGGACAACATAGAAAGACGTTTTGAAACCGACATACATACATAATATCACCAAGACCTTTCAGGCCAACGACTGTATGTCTGTCATTCCAAGCTTACCAAAACCTAGGTTTCCGCTCGGCATACTATAAACATTTAACTGCCAATTTAGAAACGTAACAATTGTTTGTTTCCAAATCACAGATACAGCACACTGACGTAATGTCATACACCTGAAGAAAGGAATCCTCGAAATATTATATAATTTTGTAAACCCGTACAAATAATTTTATTTAAACATTTAATATATTGGCCTACAATGAGATGTAACATTTTTCTGCTCGATTGACTGTCCCTGTCTCTTGTCTATTGATAATTATAATATCACGCGTGCAGTAGCTGCAACTGAGTTCTCATCTACTGTTATTGACGGTTTATTTTCTTTCCGCCTCTGGTGCTTTGACCCGATGTCCGGGTCATGGCCTCCCCTCATGGGGCTTCGCGATTACACTATTGGACACATCACACTTGGCAGGATTCCTCTGAACAAGTGATGAGCCCGTCGCAGAGACCTGTACCTGACAATATACAATAATTACAACAGACAAACATCCATGACACCGGCGGGATTCGATGCCACAATCCCAGCAAGCGAGCGGCCTCAAACCCACGCCTTAGACCGCGTGGCTACGCGGATTGGCTGAGCGTTCACTACCAAAACCATTATACAGTATAGGCCTGTTATTTACTGCTGAGCTGTCCCCCAATCCGCGACAAACCATTATACAGTATAGGCCTGTTATTTACTGCTGAGCTGTCCCCCAATCCGCGACAAACCAT
>Ga0136643_10011432_pt1 | contig 13169 bp, 9 predicted proteins | sample TergutLab28metaG_FD_96883 | JGI IMG/M metagenome (GOLD analysis project Ga0136643, IMG submission 96883) | Labiotermes labralis P1 segment gut microbial communities from Petit-Saut dam, French Guiana - Lab288 P1 (version 3) (version 3) | ecosystem: Host-associated > Arthropoda: Insects >...
AGGCTGAGTGGACCCCGTTCCAGACCCACTACTACTCAGAAAATCTGGTAGCGCCGGGGATCGAACCCGGGACCTCTGTATATGTAGCCAGAAACTCTGACCACTAGACCACAGAGGCGGTCTATATATATATATATGTAAAACTGCCCAACATTATTTCAAACATATGCCACATATCGTCAACTTCGGGCCCTCATCACATATCTTGAACGATGTTTATACACGCACAGCGCACAGACAGGCCCAGAACTGACAACACAACGGACACTGTCAGCTTAACCTGCGGCTGAAGAAATGCAACTAACGAGCTCGCACGAATGAAGGTGAATTTAGACTAGAATTTCGTAACAAAGAATTAACCCTTTAAAAAGCCCAGAGGTTGCATTATGCACCATCAGGTTTAGAATTTAAATATTCTACGTCCTGCCCACAGAGTGCATTTATGTGTTTTGTACGGATCTCTGAGCAAACAGAGATAATTTCCCTGCACATCATTACTGGTCGGTATTTATAACAGATGGAGTGTGTTTACCGGGTGGTACGATCTGAATCTTCAAATACAATTCAGGCCGAATTCAATCTTCAATTAGTGTAACAGGATATCATAAAACAAGCAGTTATGATGGGGAACTGAGCAAGTGAAAGAAAAAAAGTTATGTGAAGAGATGTGTTGTATTTTCTTTTATTTCTTTCCATTCCGGTAGTGGGCCAAGAATTACCGTGGCCGGTTGTTACGCTTTACTAAACATTTAAGACCAGTACTGCTAGTTGATCTATCTGGTCTCTTAACCATTTGTTTTCATAAAGCCCTTCATGAATTCCTCACTTCTCCTCCTAGCAGTTCATCTCCCACTCCTATACTGCTGGCTAACAGGTTACTGAAGCGATCCGACTCTACGTACAGCTTCCAACTAAGTGAACCTCCTCCAGATGATGACGATGCAAATAAACCAAGTGGGGATACGACCTTAAGATGATCAGGTTTACTCGCTGGCCAATGACCACCGTTTTAAGTGCAAGGAAAATAACATACCTGAAACGCTTCAAGAACTATCAGGGATTTGCTCAGGGAAGTCGTGCTGTAATGTAATAACACGAGATCGACCCGTGCAGGCAATGACACTGGTTGTACTGTATGTGTAGGGGGGTTAACATTCGTCTGGTCTGGCAGCACAAGAACTTAGTCATTCGGCGTTCGACTTGCCTCACGGCTGTCAGCGTCGACTGTGTGTACACACAGACACACACACACACACACCACATACATACACATCCATACATACCTACACACATATATATGCGTGCAGTCAACCCCCGATATAGCGCCATCCTCACTAAGCTGCCGTGAAAGTCTACGACCAGAAATTCCTCCTAATATAGTACAGTCACGACCAGATTTACGCCAACAGTTACGTTCCGGAAGGTCCGGCGCAAGTCGAATTTTGCGCCAGTCGGCACTGAGTATAAACACTGTCCACTGTGTATGAATATACATCGCTGTCCACCTGAAATCCAAACTGTCAACAAAACGGAGCCTGATTAGCCGCAGCACGACCGTCCCGTGCGCCTGTATTATCGGCCAGCAGCATTGTTCCACGCAAAAAAACGTGTTAACTGTGTACAAACAGATATTAATAAATACAAAATTAAAAACTGGAAATATTTGACTGGGAGAACTCCATTAGGAAGAGAATGTCCGTATGGGACTGTACTGCCATCTTCGAAGGAGGAGAAAAATGTGGACAGGGAGGAGGAGGAGGAGAATTTTTCCACGACCGTCTTCTCGTCGCGCTTTCAATCCCACATGTAAAAATTCGGCGAGTATTTCATAAATTATACTATTTCAACCTTCATATTCTTTTTTAATTGCGTAAGTCTGAAATTGCGTTGAAAGTCGGGTAGTGTCTGCATGTCAAATTAACCGTGAATGTCAGTTTTGGAAGGGCCCAAAACGTTTTACATTTGAAATGGTTTGAATTAATCAGGCCGGTCAATCAAGGAAAACGAAATATGTGGGCCATATACCTCGCATGACACTTGCACATGCAGTTTTAATCTCTAACCCTAGGGAACAGACTATTTGAAAGAAAAGCAGTTCGAAAGATATTACTGAAACGTACCACATTTCTTGATTAACTGAACAAGGCAGAGATTCACCTAGGAGGTCTTTGTTCCAGGGAGATTATCACTCGTTATGCCATCTGACGCAACATAAACCCAGCAGTTGGTGAACTGACGTGAAATAACGGAATGAACAACAAATATTTATGCGGCTATCTGCCCACCACGTGTGCCATACTGCTGGTACAGAATCGCGCTGTATCAGCACCCAACAGGTGCTTTAAGATCGGGTGGGGGGAGTCAGGAAATGCAAGATCAGCGACGGATAAACCAATCTGGAATACATAATTTCTTTCGAAATGCATTGTTTGTAATTTTGCATACCTCACTGGCCTTGATGTTCACGTATAAGGGATGAGAAACCTACCCTAAGCCCCGTCCTGGCTAGATGACTCTTTTCAATGGCATCACCAAGATGGCCGCTCCCATTCCTAAGACGATACAACAGTCTGTTCATATCACTACTGCTTCTTAATCTCGCACATTTCAAGGTAAAAAAGAAGTAAATTCCGTTTTTTTCTAAACCTTCAAAATGCACTAAACACAATAAACCAGATCATAAAACACACTTTATATTAGGTGTCAGTTCCTACATGTTTCGGCACCAAGGTATCACCTTCAGTGAGTTTATTAACAACAAACGTTCTTAAGTTCAACATTTGAAGGACGTGTTGGACTTAACGCAAAAATCACTTGGCACCGCTTTCTGTGCCACGTGTCGAGTGCCTTTGCGCCACCACGTATGTCTGAAACATCAGACAATCCATACGAAACGTTAAACGTTATCTCGACAGACGGAAGAAGCGCAACAGGCATTTCTTGAACCTCGAAATACACGGAATGTCTGTTGGGAAAGCGTTATTTCGAGAAAACCCTGTATTCCACAAATGTCTGACTTTTTCGGCGAATTTTCCGTAGCAGTCCAATTAACGAGCACAACCAGCCTCAAGAGCTTTCACGTACACCGTACCCTGATTCATTAACTGCACATCGGCATCTCAAGCAAGTGACAGACGTCAAAGAATTAACCAGAACTATCTAAAAGAAAACATAAAAATACACCTGTTTTATGGAAAGTGACGCCGTGTAGTCTGCTAGACAGACGTTTCAGATGAACCTGCTGCCTCCATAATCAAGGCAGTGGAATGTAACTTCGCGCAATCAATCGGGAAGGCAAGTACCAATGTTTTTTAAAACACGGACACCTCCGTTATCAATGTGACGAATACAGTCTGCTGTAGTCTTGACGTTTCAGATGAACCTGGTCTTAGAGTATTCTGATAATGAAGGCATAAGGTTCATCCGAAACGTCTAGTAACCGCCAACAGTACCTCAGAGCTCACGGACTTTACAAATTTTAAAGCTATACATCCGGTTGTGTGTCGTAATATAAATGAATGAAATGATAAAAACCACCATCGACACAATAACACTTCTATATTCTTTAACACAGCAACACGTTTCGACCTTGCAAAGCCGAAACATGTTGCTACACATTTCATTCATTACTTCACAAATTTTATACAAACAGGTGACAAGTAGCAAAACACACACACACACACACACACACACGAACAGGCGAACTTCGCCATGAAACGTTATGCTGTAATGGCTGGCATTTGCTCGAGGTTTCTGCTGCTTTCCCTCAGTTCAACCAGGGTATACCGAAAGACAGAAGGAAAGAGAGAAAGACTGATTTCATTATTTAAGTAACACACCAACAAATGCACATATATAGTCTTTAATAATCTAAAATTTACATTAAAATACTTAAAACGCTCCTACAAGTATCGACCACATGATCATCCTCAGGGACCATACTTTGTTCCTTGCTAAAGTTACAGTTAAAACACGCGAAGTAACGAAGTAAAATCACTGAGTGTTTTAAACTGTAACTTTAGCAAGCAACAAAGAATGCTCCCTGAGGATGATCGTATGATCGAAACATGTAGGAGCGTTTTAGGTGTTTTAATGTAAATTTTAGATTATTAAAGACTATATATGTGCATTTGTTGGTGTGTTACTTAAATAAACTACAAAATGCACGGTGCAACGATAAAGACTGACTTCGATGTTATGCATAGAAAAAAATGCAGACTTTTCTCCAAGAGCAGGAATCTCGACATCTGCCCGGTTGTAGGTAACGTTATACAGAATGCTTGCTACAGTTTGCTGTCGGTTAATACAGAAGATATAAGTGGGGGAGCTACCCTTTCTTGAATATATGAAAGGTTAAACGAATGCATCCCCCAGCGAAGGGGTAGTCTTGGGGATGTTGCTATAATATTGACGGTAATCACTGTGAGATATGTTGGGAGAGGAATGAAGGGGATTTCCCTGACTGTGGTCTTTCTGTTCGATCCCTTTACTCACTGCAGCTCTGTCTTCCATTCGTGAGAATAATCTCCCCAACGCCAAACAACCTACTGCAAGACCGAGACAAACCAATATCTGTGGAATTTAGAGAGGAAGCCATGCGCGTCACATGTGGCAGGACCTTAATAACTGAAACAAAAACCGTCCGTCTTCAGTTTTTTTTAATTTTAATTTTCACGCCTAAAAGTCGTTTAGATTTGAGCTTCTCACAGCGGTGCTGCAGAACGTTCAAACCTTTATGAATGTTGCGCCGTGTCGGCTGGTTAAGTACTCAGAACAGCGGGTCGGGTTCCACCCAGCCTGCTGACCGAAGGCTCTACGCTAGTGTTTCTTAACCGCCGGGCCACGGCCCGGTCCCGGGCCCTGGCATCAATTATACCGGGCCGAGAGAGGTTTTCTTGGAATCTGTCATTTTAGTTTTCTAAGCAATTTTCATGAATAAATGTTTTATAGTGAAAATATTCTGAGGAGAAAAATATTCTTGAATGTGTCGAAAAACTCAGACCCAGATGCTGGCCTGAGGAAACTACAATATGCTACAAAATTTCATTAGTCCAGTGATTGATAACTAATTTAAATGTAATTTTATATTTGTCAACATGCCACACCGTATACGTAAGTGTGCTAATACTCTTTATGATTATGCCATAGTTAATTATTAATACTTATGTCAGTTTAATGTATGAACTTAAAAAAATGGAAAGGTATTTTTTACGAGTAAATTTGTTGGGACCGGGCCCTCGTCTTATGACAATAGAATATACCGGGCCGCGGTCTCACAAAGGTTGAGAAACACTGCTCTACACCCATGCGTAAAACAGCCCAGCGTTAAGCTAACCATACCCCCCAAACTCGTCCCGAAGTAAAAACTGTACCTCCATTACTCCACATGCTTTCATGGCGAGGTGCTTCATGATAGAGCAATTCCCGTACAGGCCTGGACAGGCACTTAGGGCTCCAGGAGGCTGAAGCTACCAGATAACAAGAAAATAGGCAACTGAAAGTGGTAACGTCGTCAGCCCTACGTACCGGCCACCTTTACCCCCAGAAAATATAACCGGTACTCTGTTAAGAGGCTGAGTCGAGCCCAGGGCCACAGCGCAGCCGGAAGGATCATGTCCTACGACAGCAACTAGAATCGAACCAGCAACCTTCCGCCTTGTAACATAGTGCTTCACCCAACTGCGACACTGCGTGCTCCCAGTGCTTCATGAAAACCATGGATATATTTTCACAGCGAATTTTATTAATGCAAAATTGTCTACATTATGAATGACATTATCAAATCCGTGTAATGAGCAAGTAGGTTTATCTATGGCAACAAAAAAAACCACGTACGAATATCATTAGTATCATCAGAAGACGTGCGTCGGAGTTTCCGGCTGAGTGTTAATTAGCAACAGAGCACTAGCTCGTAAATCTTTACCAGCTTCAAGGCACTGCGCAAGAAGATGTGAGCCCGATAACGTATTGTATTCGCTCTCTCCATGGACGCGCAAATGAACGCCTAAACGGACGGTCATGTTTATCAATCCTTTCTCCCAAATCTTCCAAATTATAAATTTTTAATCGAATATGGAGGAATGTGGTTATTAAATCTGCAAAGACCTGTAATGTGTCCAAAAAATATAACTGTAATTTGTTTACACCCACGGGGCCCACAACACCCCTACATTAAAAGCAGCAGCTAAAAGAAAATGTCAACAGTGTTGAAAATAAATGCCTCATCTTACAAAAATATGACATGTCTAAAATTACTATGTAACAAGTCTAAATATTTCAGTTGAAACATACATCGAAATGGGGAATATTTAACGAAATTGAGGGGTAAAAGTATCCGACTACGCATGGTGACATATAAATAGGATTACAGAAGTTTGTACACGGCATGTTGTAGGTATGAATACGCAGCGACTTAGACCACGGCCAGTGAGATCCCGGTCAGTACAACCCCGCGCAGACCAATTCAATGTGTGAGAATCCTTCTTAAGAAGCTAACAGTTCCTAGCTAGTCAGTAATTCCCCAGGTTTTACTAGACCCGAAAGTGCACTACCGCGCTGAATCCGCCATTTGTCCCTGTCTTGAGCCATACGAATCTAGTCAACGCCCCCCCCCCCTTCCTACTTCTTTGAGATTAATTTTAATAGCAGCCTCCCGTCTAGGCCTAGGTCTTCCGAGCGGCCTCTTTTCTTCAGTTTCTCCACCAAAATTCCACCCATTTCATTCTCTTTTCACTCCATGGAGTAGATTATCTGTGGAACTCGAGCTTATACCACTGCATTGCGTTGCACCGCACACCGGAGGCCGCAGACCGGAACTGCTACTTTTAACTGTTTGTTGCTATTTCAGGGTTTGTAAATGGAACCTGCCAACAACTTTACGGAACACATACCTTACGAACTGCATACAAGCAACTACCATGCTCATCATCAAAGACCAGTAATTTACAGTGTTGCCAACTTTGTCTTACTGCCCCCTCCAACCCCTCCCACTTGCAATGTCCATATCTACCAACGAAATGATCTGTGGGCGGATACACTAACAATGTAGTCAACCTGGGAAGATGTAAGCAGGCAGGCTCTGTATCAACCAGGATTCCCACTGATGACACAAAATTAATACTTCATGAACTTTCGGCAACAATGTACTTATCAACGAATTAAAACGCTTAACTATATTCGCTGTCGGTCCCATTGTCCGCGCGCTCTAAGGCGTGGGTCTGCGGCCGCTCGCCTGCTGAAATCGTGGGTTCGAATCCCACCGGGGGCATGGATTGCAGTCTCTTACGAGAGTTGTGTGTGTTGTCAGGTAGAAGTTCCTGCGTCGGGCTGATCCCTCGTCCAGAGGAGTCCTACCGACTGTGGTGCGTCATTGCGTGTGATCTAGAAACCTCGTGAATGAGGAGGGCCTGGCCCACTGGGGGGCTGCAGCGCCAGAAAAAAAATCGCCACTAATTATTTCGTGTTTTACAGAATCAATAATGGAGGGACAGAATAAGAAGGGAAGAAAACTCAGTAGTTCACTAGTGACGTCACTACAAAAGGGATACAATCTTGCACGTACTGTACCCTTTAAAGACTGCAACGTAACAATGGCAAAGCAGTTTTCTGTCCATTGTGCCTCGAAGTCCAAAAGAAAATTGCTTGTTTAACGGTTCCTTAGCTTCGCCCACCTGTCCTTCTGATAGATCAGTATTAGAATGAGTAACAGCATAAGTGGAATGACACTAATGGGAAATTTGAAATACTCGCAGAGAAATCTGTCCGAGTACCGCTTTTTCCACCACAAATCTCACAAAGATATACCCTAGATTGAACCCAGGTCTTCGTGGTGAGTGGCCTGCGACTAAAACGCCTGAGTCAAGGAATTGTCAGGTTAAGACTTTCTTTTTGGATTGCTTACCAATGAAGATGAAGTCATCACATTCATTCGAAACGTCGGGAACCATCGCCATTCTAAGACACAGTGTCACATCCCGGTAGACTTGGCTTAACAAGCTACCCGAAACACCACAAGGCACTGAACTATAGATCGCCTCCTCTTTTATGCCTTGTTTTTAGAATATAAATTTTCGGCAGTTTAGTTTTTTATCAGCATATTTTATCATGTGCAGAGTTTTTAACGCACGGCAAAATAATTTTGCACGCACGCCTGAAGATGATACGATTACATGGAAACGCGAATCTTTATATAGGGTAATTATTCATTTTGACGTTCAGGTGACCGTGTATCGTGATATATTCTTATAATGAAACCAACTAGATGCACTAATATCTCAAATTTATTTCTGGAATAAACTGCAGTTCCGTCCTGATCCTGCTCACAAGCTGTCAGCAAACCTGTATGACATATACCATTGCCGTGTGTACAGTGAAAAACTCCTGATGATGGACAGAGGAACTGTCCGAAACATGTAGAGTTTTATTCCAAAAATAAATTCGAGAAATTAGTGCATTTAGTTGGTTTTATAATAAGAATAATTAAATTCAGTTCAATTAATTTCATGCGTATTAACATTCTGAGTCAACAACCAAGCGGCCAGTAACGGAACGTTCACAACAAACACAAAAAGGGGGGAAAAACAGGACAAATAAAGCAAACAAAAGAATATTTAAGCAAATAATAAGGACACTTTGTGGTACAGAACTAAAAATAATATAAAATCTGACCGTACATAATTTGCCTTCAGAAAATGCCAAAATTGCTGCAAACTAAATCCTCCGCAGAGGCACACCTGGCAGACGGACAATTTTAGCAGGACGGACTGACGTGAAACAAAGGAAAGACCTCGGAGGTTACGGGTGGAAAATCGAAGACCAATAATATCCTCGGAAATGGACAAGATTTAGAAACCCTGGAAAATAACAATAACAATAATAGCAGGTCTCCAAACTAAGCTTGGTACTGACATCACAATATACGAACTGTGTGTACGTGCGTGCGTGCGAATTTTTTCCCACGGCGCAACAGACCCTAGTGGGTATAAGACTCATCGTTATCGAGGCTTTACGATCACTCACACACACACACACACACACACCACTCGGCTGGACTCATATGGACAAGTGATCAGCCCGTCGAAGCGACCTCTACTGGAAGACAAACAACACTCACAAGAAAAACATTCCAGATTCGAACCTGCAATCCCAACAAGCGAGCGGCCGCAGACCCATGCCTTAGACCGCGCGGCCACTGGGGTCGATACGTATGTGTTAATGCATGTACGCATGAACACATTATGTGTACGCATATATAAACGTATGGGTACATTATGTAAGCATGTGCGTGTATACGTAATTACGTATGTGTTTTCGGATGTTAAGCTTCCAACAAATGACCGGAAGGAGACTTCAGAATCTCCTTAACACTCCGTTAGCTGCTCCCCAGATCAGGTAGTAACGTGCAACGAGCGTCTGTTATTACTAATATATGCAGTCCTTAAAATCATTACTACTCACCAGTGTTTTAAACCTTTGAATAAGTGTGCAGGTCTACAAGACAGTTTAAGTACAAGTAGAGGCCTATCCACATGCCACAAAGCCACAGCACAGTGTATACACCGTTCTTGGAACACCATTAACGCTGAGCTCGATGTGATCCAATCTTAGCAAATGTCACCATTAAACTTTTATTGGCACTTCTTTGCCCTTAGTGAACGAGGGAGAAAAGACCACCGAACTCAGATTTCTTACGGGCAGCATATTGACCGTATGGGCCGTTAGAGTTCCCTGCTCTACAGGAGCAAAATGATCACAACATACAACGTGACCCTTAGCTACTTGTTGCTGCACACCAGAAGCAACTGGAGCCTGCATAACGATCACGTATACATCATACAGCTTAAAGGAGAATACGAACACATCAACTAAATGGTCAGAATTCCTACTCCACATTCAGGAGGTCGCAAATTCGAACTTTCGCTCCAAGACTGTATACCATGATGTACAGATACGTCCTGAGAAATGTGTCGTTAGGCGATTTCGTTATGTGCGAATGTGTACTTACACAAACCTAGATAGTATAGCCTACTACACATCTAGGCTATGTGCCATGGCCTATTGCTCCTAGGCTACAAACCTGTACAGCATGTTAACTGTACTGAATAATGTACGCAACTGTAACACAATGATAAGTATTATAATATTATATTATAATCTTATGGAACCACCGTCGTAGATGCGGTCCGTCGTTCACCGAAACGTCATAATGCGGCGCATAACTGTATTAGACGGTTCCGCTCAGTACCTTTCAGAAAATGCTGGCTATAATACCTGGACAATACATCATTACGGTTGCCGTCTATAGATGCAAGTGTTCCAGGATGTAATGTCGTGTCACTGGGTATTTCCCAACGTTTCAAAAATTCGTAGTGCCTTCTTCTTCTTCAGGGTCAAACATTGCAAAAAAGACTCTTCTGGGTCTGCGCAGGCCTGAAGATGAAGGCACTCTACAATCCTGGAAAGTGTCGGGAACTACCCGACACAGCGTCAAAACACAGAGGACCTGAATCTTCAGCAGTACTGCTGTGGTAACTTCAAATCTTGCACGGCTCCCTTAGAACCACAAAAGCTCCCATTCATAACTCGCCATTATCTGAGCTATATAATCAGCCGAAAAAAAAGTTGTTGAAAACATTCAAGAAGCAATCAAGGACTAAGTACAAATACCTGTCAACATTAGCTGCCAGTTTTAGGAAACAGGCAGGCTTAGCCTAAGCCAACGTGACAAGCACGTGTTGTCACTTAAAGAACAAAGTAATGCGCTCGTGCAGTTGAGGGACTCGTGCTGGACCCATCTAGTTCTTCTCTGTCACTCTTCTAAAGAATCTTTGTTTGTCAGTACGCAAGATACAATGATGTATAAAAATAATCGGTAAGTTGGCCATACCAAGAATAACAATAAAAAAAAATGGAACAGGATACAAAAACAAACTGGAACACATCCAGAACGACGTGAAGCAGATTCGTACTATTTGACATTTCATGGCCGCAATAACACAAACAGGCTTACCTTTATTTATACACGCCCTCGAAATTGATGGACATAAATCATCATCGTGTGAAATCCATCATTAATCATTAGTCTTGAGCCTTTTCCACCCAACTCGCTAACACTAATGTTCGAAATCCATCTTCAAATCTACGAGTATCATAGGGGTGCTCAATTCTGTGTGGCAACAGTAGGAAGAACTATTTAACAAATTAAATAATTAAAGAAATCAGCCATCGTTTCATGACCGTAATTTAAATTCGTACGGGTTTCCAATACGTCGAATTTGCCAGATATGCCACAAAACCACGGTCCAGCATTCTTTCTGGGGTTGAAGTTGTTAAGACACAGAAACTACGCACAATACTGGTTGATACTTTAATTATTTGGTTACACATCACATGCCTGCAGTACCGCATTAGTTTGTTCTACCAAACATAAGAATTTCGCGCATCTGCCACATTCCCATTTCACTTTTTAAACAAACCCGCATTTTTTTTTTTTTACATTTATTATTCTGCCATATAAAATGTTCAGGGCTGCACAATAGATGCCGTTAATGTCAAGACCTCAGAAGTTTGCTCGGCCTTTATGTCAGTATTACTGGATGTAAAATATTAGAAAAATTAAAACGACATCTTACCATAAGGCATCACGAGGACCACGCAACACACAGTCAATGTTGCAGAGCGCAGGGCACGGTTCAGTTCCAGGTAAGTCTGTATGAGACTGGTCGACGAGGTTAACGGGGGCGATTCTGGTCTCCTACCAGCAATACTCCACACTCATCTGTCATCAGGGGTTGGCACAATAGACCCTTTTGAGCAGTACAATGACTCAGTCTCTCTACGCTCCTACAGCTATAGCAGCAAGATCTTCATACCAAACGTCACCAAAGTACGTCAAATGTTACTGGGAGGGACAAACATACTGCCATTGTATTCTCGCATCAAATGAGGGAAGTAGACTAAATCCCAGCGTATGACAAAGTGTTTTACTGATGGCTGTTTCAGTATAATGAACAGAGAACCCTGAAATGACTGTTCCACTTCAAACTGTAAGCTTCTCAAAACTTTACAAAGTTCATTAGGCACTGAAGCTACTGTAGAAGTTCTTACAGGAGGAGAGGTAAACACATATTTATTCCGAGGAGAGGCAGATTCAGGTCTTTACATTTCACCCCCTGCACAAGTAGGGGAAAGGAGCAGGAGTCTCAGGAGATCCGCCCCTCCGTGGTACAAGTTTTTGTCCTACGATATTTAAATTTTTTGTTAAGGATATACCATAAAATGAAAAATAATTATTTACTATGGGGAGAGCGAAATTATTTCTTGAATATTCAAATCTTTTGGGTCGCGATGGTGTGTCGCTGGATGAGTAATCCTTAAGTTTCGAAGGAACCTAATGCCTCCATCTTCAGGACTAAATATTTAAAGTGATGCAATCTTCGTTGACTGCCTGAACTTGAAGAGGAAGAAGACAGTGCGATCATTCGCAATGTCGACAACTATTCACCCAACGACACCGTCACGACCAAAAAGTCTCGACTCTTCAGCAACACCGCTACGCGAACCTCAAGCGTCGCCATTTATCTCTTGTTGCAGGACGACTGCACCGCGCAAAGGTGTTACACACAGTAAGACGAAAACTGTGTGCCAGATGTTTTCAGCATATAGCAAATAATGCTATCAACTGAAAGAGGGGGTTCGATTCCCAGCACGACCGTCACGCATCTCGTCTTCACTGGTAACCGCACAACCTGCTACACCATGAAGGACGCCTTTTCCCGGGAATTCACTGGCCGGAACATGCAGCTGACCAACAGCACACAGTACAATAAGTAGAGCTGTATTTACACTCCTCAAAAGCCTTCGTGGCGTCACACTCATCCACCTGGTCAACTTTGCTAATCAGGTAAGACAGGTGTAACGTGACAAAACTAGCAGTTCCGTTCCACGTACAGGATGAAGCAAGCAGTATTTTTCTCACTCATAACAAAGTGGAAAGAGAAAACAATAGATTAATTATATATACATATATATATACGCACACACACACACACACCAATGATATGTGGTCCGGGATAACGCAGTCGGCGTAGCGACTTGCAACGGGCGGGACAGTCAGGGGGTCGGGTCCCGGTGGGGGGGGGGGGAGCGAGATTATCCGCATCTGTCCAGAC
>Ga0136643_10011436_pt1 | contig 13166 bp, 8 predicted proteins | sample TergutLab28metaG_FD_96883 | JGI IMG/M metagenome (GOLD analysis project Ga0136643, IMG submission 96883) | Labiotermes labralis P1 segment gut microbial communities from Petit-Saut dam, French Guiana - Lab288 P1 (version 3) (version 3) | ecosystem: Host-associated > Arthropoda: Insects >...
AGGCAGCTGTAATTTGGTACAAGAAATTTCATTTCATATAGTAAAATTTTCTTAATTTTTGGTACTTTAAGACTATTTATGATGACAACCAACTTATTTGTCATTGCTAATGTAAAACAATTGTGAACCAGCGGTAGTTTAGAATTTTACTGCCTTTTTTCCGAACAGCAATTTTTAACAGTTTTCACAATCGGGTTGAGTCTGGCATTATTCTGGAGGGCCTTCGGAATTTCGGAGGAGGGGGGGTTAACCCCCCTCCTCGGTATGTCACTGGAATGTGTCTACTGTTAATATGCATACTAATAACCAATTCAATGGAACAGGGTCCTTTTTGAGAAGGTACACGCCACACAGCCAGCCAAGAAAGTCACCGCCTTTCACTGAACCCAATGTTACCACATTCACAAACACTTTCCACTGTGTTGTATCCAAGCCATATTAATCCAGTCCATACCCTCCACCATGCAATGACAGGCAGCTCTACCCCAACCTTTGACCCACCCAAATCATCTGACACAGCACAAACTGAATATATATTATGCACTATATAATTAATTTGAACTGTTACATTCAACAGCAAGTTAATCATATATGGAGCCAAACATGTCTGTACCACCTCATTTCTTTCATATGACATATCACAGAAAAAAAATTAAACACACAAAAGTTCCTCCTGGAGCAAAGGAAATTTATTTTTTTCCTATTTAGAAAACTAGGCAGGCTCACAACACATGCAGATTAATGCAGTGCTGAAGACAGCACAGTACTCCTGCAAAACCCTCAAAGTATTTTACATAAATCTTCTGGAAATATTTATAGCATATTACAACAATTCAGCTTACAATGGCAGAAAGTTATGGACAGAACCTACCACAGATTGTACGACTGCTTCATCCGACTGGCGAGGAGAGCAGAAGTTCAGCACTGTGTGAGAGCCACAGCTAATGGTAGTAACGGTTGGATAAAACAGTGGTCCATCGAGATGTGGCTACAACAGAAAATGTCGGTCATAATTTGGTAGACTCAAAAGTAATTAGGCTGACCTGGGATAGGACATGCTGTGTACCAGGCTGGTTCCAGGGTCCATCTCTCCAAAAAGGAACGAGCCCTTTCCCTCGAGTTCAGGTGGCCAGAAAATAAAGCAAACCACTTTCCTTTAATTACATGTCCCAGGTTTGGCTTTCATAACATATATATTTTACAAAATCAAAAAGAATGAAATATCTCACTGGACTTCCTGACCTTGAACATGAAGCAACTACAATCCTTCAAAACAGCAACATTTATGAGTTGACACAGCATCATAACAACCCAGATGACCTGAATCTTAGGAAACAGTGCACCTGTGTGCAGCATTCATACACCCTAATTATGCTAGCTAAGAAGAGTTGGTGTGTTCCATCACCTCAAAGCAGACTCGATTCCTCTCTTCTGTGTGACAGTCTGACTTCATCTAGGCCCAGTTCAGTTCCTCCACCCTTCCAAAATAACTCGTGCATGACCCAGTTCTACTCATTTCTATCCAGATGGCTGCCCTGAAATGCTGATGACTATCTCAGAAACTGCAGTGTCACAACCTGGGAGAATGAAGACTGATGTGACACCACTGTCTGTTATATCGTATACTGCCACGATGCAATATAATTACAAACAGACCCCTTTATGTACCAATGTTCGGCTGCTTGGACATGAAACAATGGAAGACATAGGCCCCTTCATTCTTGATCAGCATTTCTGCAATTTTTAAACATAAGTGGATCTTTCACTGCAACAGCTCTATTGGCTTTATGACATAGGAAGCCTGCAACCACCAGGAATTTGAGATTGTTCTTCCCTGCAGTTCAGGTTATCGTATCTCACAGCAAAGTCTCAAACAGGAGCTCTTAAACAGGCCTAGCACTTTCTGGAAACATTTTTGGCATGCTACACAAGTTCTTGTCTAGGACTATTAACAATCTGTCTTCAAAACTTGCCCCTCAATTGTTGCAATTAAAGTGGACTGCCCAACATTTTCCCTTCTTCAGTTAATTCCCTCAATAATGGTATCGGGATTAATTTAACACTCAGAAGTCGTTTTTTTAAAAATGTGGACCCTATGGCATTGTGCATACTCACCACACTTTAAGGAGATGTAAAGGAAATGTGATGAACTGCATGGGGATTTTCATAACACCAAAATGTGTTATCTTGGCTGTTTATGTCCCTACTTAGAGTAAGCCAGATATCATATCAGAAAAATACAATTTTCATCTTATATTTGTCAGGGACTGAGCTTATGATTGCACATTTTTCTATTGTTCTGTGTATTTTACAAAATATTCAACAACATTCCTTCCATGACACACACTTCAACAAGTAATGCAAATACTCTCCATTCAACAGAAAACATTTCTTACACACAATGACCTGTTCTATATGAGTCAAAACACACAACAATACAGGTTAAGGTGATGCAACTCTTGGCCATTTCACATGGCCTAAGGCATCCCACATGTCACTTTGCTTGAGTAACCAATAAATGATATATTCTGTATCTTAACTTCAGTCTGTGTTGCAGACACAGGAAAGTTCAACCCCTTGAAACCATCTCCAAGGCACATGACCTTGGAAACATATCTGAATGACCCAACACGTAAAACTATCAGGAAAAGGTTCAGCCAGACTCCTAAGTTAGCTCCTTTTCTTCCTACAGTGTTGAAGAGTCCGGTTTCGTATTAGAACACAATGGGGTAACATTACCATAACAGACCAGACCATACTATGAAGAAACATACAGACTTTTTAAGGAATTACTTCATACCCAAAATGTCACATGAAATCCCAAATGCCTCATTTCCAACCAGGCTCTTTATTTGTTGATAGTTATTCAACCAATCACAAAATTCTCCACCTTTCATCAACCTCACAGATTCATCAACTTCTTCACAAACATGGCAACTGTACCTATCATGAGGCAGTCCAATCCAACCAACAGCTCACAGTTACTTCTGAAACACACACCTTAACATTATTCTTCTGCTTACACCCAGGTGTCTTTTCCTCTGGGATTTTCTACCCACAACAGTACCTATACTGCTTGTTTCCACATGGACTCTACACACAATCTATCTCAACTTTCTTGTGACGCTCCTCTGTATGAAATGTTTGTCACTTTTCCAGGCTGTTCCTAATATTATGCATGACAACTCACCATGATGCCTTGACCTGGCAGGTACTCATTTACCAGAACATGGTTTGGTTGTTTTCCACCAAATAAATCCAGCTTGCCAATTCTCTCTGTAAACACCAACAACCACTGCGGAGAAAAAGAATACCTTCATGTTGACTTCACACATAAATCTGAATATAAGACAAACAGTTCACCCAAACTGTCCACTTCATAATGTGTTAGTGACACTTGATCAAATGAACATGGACATGCAATGTTCTGGGATGTTTAACAATGAAGACAACACAAACTAGCAGTATTCCAGTTATCACCTGGGTTACAGCCCCCCTTCTTTTTAGCTTAAGAGCATAAGCACAAAGCTGCTTAAACTATACTGATTGTAATTACCTAGAGTTTAGAACCATGACAGAACTGTATTTTCATCTAATTCACTACAAATCTTTCATTAAAACATTAGGGGACTAAGAAGTAATACTGTTCATTTAAAGAAAAACCAACTTGATGCAAAATTTATCTTCAGTATATTTCATCAAACACCTCTACAAGTTTTAGGCGTATTACAGCCCATCATCAGGAGGTGCAGCATATGGATACAACAGTTGGTACTTATATTCTGTTTAGATGACTATCTGTTGTCCTGGCAGTCATCTAAAGTACCAACTGTTGTATCCACACGGTGCACCTCCTGATGGTGGGCTGCAGATACACCCGAAACATGTAGAGGTGTTTGATGAAATATACTGAAGATAAATTGTGCATCAAGTTGGTTTTTTCTCCAAATGAATATACCAAGATGCCCGGTCAACAAAACATGAAAAAAAGTAAAACTGATGAATCAATAAACTCTTTACAGACAGATAACATCAATTCCCATATACTATGTTTCAGTGAGCATCACATGTAGGAACAGGAGCTGCTACATCTCACATTACCAGGCTATACATTCGGATCAAGTTTCTGCCATCAAAATCTACAGAAGGGAGAGGTGTGTGTAATTTTGTCACACCTGTATTGCAGCAAAATTAGTGTTTCACATAAATGTGAAGAAAAGGATATGGAAATTTGTGCTGTTGAACTGGAGACTATATCATCTAAATTAATTATGTTAAGCATATACGGAGAATCTACAGGAGATTTTAATCAATTTATAAACTATCCTGATGATGCTGTGAAACACCTGTATAAACCTAAGTGGAACTATTAATTTGTGGAGACATAAACACAGATCATCTCACTGAAAGCAACCGAAAAAAAAAACCAGCCTCATTAACAACATACAATCTGTCGCACACAGTTAATTTTGCAACAAGAATTCAAAATAACTTAAGTACTGCCACTGATAATATATTTGTGTATAACAGCAGAATAAACTGATCTTCTACACCTCCCATAATAAATGGCCTATCAGACCATCAAGCTCAAATTCTCACAATTAAATATATATATGCAACAATAAACAAATTTGCTTTGAAGCAGAGAATCAGATTAATAGAGAATGAAACACTCATGAACTTTCAGACTCTGTTAAAAAAAAAAAACCGGGAATCTCTTCATACAGATATAGATTCTAACCACGTGTTTAACTCATTTCTATGCACTTTCTTCAAAATTTTCCAATCTAGTTTTCCAGTTAAATACAAAAGTATGAAAGACAAGAATGACTGGAATACACAAGGAATCAAGATATCATGCAAACACAAAAGCAGTCTGTATGCCTTCACCAAGAACAGCAATGATACAAAGGTAAAAGCACATTACATTAAATAGTGTAAAAATCCTAAGAAAAGTTATAAAAGAAGCCAAGAAGCAACACTAAAGTAGACTTATATCAAAATCTAATAATAATATAGAAAAAAAAAACCACATGGGCCATTGTAAAGGAAGAGACAGGAAAAGTACATTAAGGGGAACAACTTACTGTTTCATGTCTGACTGTTGTGTGACAATTTGTGGACCTATGAAATGGTGAGCGTGTGTGTGAGTGAGAGGGAGAGACAGAATGATGAAAAATTAAAGGATCCAACAAACGTGGCCAACACCTTCAATAATTTCTTTATAACAATTACTGTAAAATTAAACATGCAGCAAATAGCGACAGGAGATGCTGTCTCAATTCTAAAAGATTTATTTCCTTGAAACTTCCCTAGCATTAAAATAATCCCCATCACTGAATATGAGATAGAGTATGGCACATTCCCTAAAGCCAAAAAAATCATCAGGTTATGACGACATAACAAGTAAAATATTAAAAGTTTGTGCATCTCTCATTAGTCACCCATTAAGCTACATTTATAATCACTTGCTATACACAGGTCTTTATCCTGACCATCTTAAACTTGCAGTAGTAAAACCACTTTACAAGGAAGTCTTTCTCTTTAGTATCAGATGTAATTAGACAATGATTTGTTGTGTTTACACACTTGCAGCCAGCAGCTTGCATACAACACACTCTGCCCTGTTCTTTACTTTTTTCCTGCTGGTCCATCCTTGCAGGGGTACTAAAATTTTTTTTTTTACTGGGGCCCAAACCTGCTCCTGGCAGCCCTGGCTGTAGTGCCACTCATGGGTGGTGGTGATGATGATGATGATTTACCAACACACTATTAGCTAAGCAATTGGCTTCTTTAATTTACAAAATGAGTTGTCATAAATTTGAGGAACCAATTCGTGTAAAGGGTAAGGGTAAAGCAGTCCCATTACAGGCCTGGAGTGGCCCAGAGGGTTCCAGGAAGTTACTTTTCCCAGATTATATGACAACGGCACAGGATGGTGGTAAGGTTGTCAGCCTTATGCACCAGCTGCCTTTACCCCCAGGAAATACTCCTGGTACTCATTTCTGTTAGAGGCTGAGTCGACCCCAGGGCCATAGTGAGATCGGAAGGATTTTATGTCAATGAAAAATTCCAATGACACCATCTGGGATTGAACCAGCGACCTTCCGATTTGTAGCACAGCACCTTAACCACTGTGCCACCGTGGTCCCCCACCAATTAGTCTAGAATGGAAAATGGGGTTAAATGACAATGCCACCTCACACCCCTCGACCATAGCACCTAACTGTTCAATAACACAGCCCGATACAGTCACCTGTAGAACATCAACTAGGATAAAGAAGCCACCTATCACAACACAAAATGATTTTTTTAATGGCAAATGACATCTTATGTCTAGAAAGTACTAACATCTGAAACAAATATGGTAGCTCCACTACTTATTTTTATTCTGAATTTAAACTTAATCCTCCTTCACATAATAAAGTAAACTCTGACTTCAAAGATAGTTCCAATATCTAAAAGTCTATCACCAAAACATAAGAGGCTTGAGAGGTAAATTAAGCCAATTATCTAATATCTTATACTCTGAGCTCCCACATATAATATGTATAACCGAGCACCACCTCAAAGATTTTGAAATGGACATGATGACAACAGAGTACTATAAACTTGGTACCAAATTTTGTAGGCATCAGTATAAAAACGGTGGTGCATGTATATTTGTGCACGAATCCGCAGACTTTGACTCTATTTCTACCCACCATACCTGCAAAGAGAAAGATCTGGAAATATGTGCTGTTAAACGAAACCTACCTAAGATTAAAATAGTCATTATAACTACCTATAGTTCACCTATGGAAATTATAACTACTTCCTGAGGAAATGAGATTTTTTAATAAATTCATTATATACCAAAAAAATGGAATTCATCATCTGTGGGGATATAAATGTTAACTATCTGCATTGTCATTATAGAAGACAACAATCAGATAAGCTATTAGCTACATACAATTTAAAGAGTACAGTAAATTTTCCTATGAGAATTATAAATGGCTCAAATACTGCAATTGATAAAATGTTTATTGATTAAAAAATAAATTCCACTATAAATCCCCTTATAATTGGGTTATAAGAGCACGATGCTCAACTACTGAAATTAGAAAATGTCATTGTGCCTATACAAGAATTCACATTTTACTATGTTAGAAACATAAATAGATCCACTATATATGAATTTCAATGTAAATTGAGTATGGAAAGTTGGGAGGATATTTTTGAACGATCTGACACAAATGTAATATTTAACAACTTTTTAGACATTTACTTAAAAATCTTTAATGATTGCTTTACTAAAAGCAAACATAATTCTGCCCATAGATATAACCCATGGATAACTGGAGGAATTAAAATATCTTGTCAAAATAAAAGAATTTTATACATGAGATGCAGGGGAAGTAATGATACAAATCTCAGACTATGATACAAAAGTTATTGCAAAATATTAACAGACATTATAAAAACAGCAAAAAAAAAAAAGTATTATGTCGAATTAATATTTAAATCCAAGAATAAAACTAAAACTACATGGAAAATTATAAAAAAGGAAATAGTAAAGAATTGTCAAAATAGTATTAACTTTTAGAAATTAATAACACCATACTGAATAATCCACAGGAAATTGCCAACACCTTCAATAATTATTTCTCAACTGTCGCAGGCACTGTTATTGGAAATATCATCACGAGTAATGACGATTTTAAGGGTAATGTGGATCCTTCCAATTATTTAAGTACCAACTTCAATAACACGTTTTCAATTATTAATTGGAAATATGCAACAACTAATGAAATTAATAAGATTATTAAATCACCGAGGACTGAAATCTCGTATGCATATTATGAAATCCCTATAATAATTTCAAAATTAAGCGCCCCTTTTATCATTTCCTCCTTAACCTATGTTTGTAACAAATCCCCTTCCTCTGGTGTATTTCCTGAAAGAATAAAATATGCCATAATCAAACCTGTCTATAAGAGAGGAGACAAACTTCTCACTGTAAATTATAGACCAATCTCTCTCTTAACATCCTTTTCTAAGATATTTGAACAACTAATATATTCAAGATTACATAAACACGTATGTACTAATAACATACCAGTTAAGGAACAATATGGATTTATAATTAATAGTTCCACTGAGGCTGCATCCTATGATGTAATTAATGAAATATTAAATGCTATTAATAACAGACTTTTAGTAGGAGGAATATTTTGTGACCTTGAGAATGCCTTTGATTGTGTTAACCATAGAATTCTAGCTGACAAAATTCAGTTTTATGGAATTAAGGGGAAATTCTTAGCTTTAATACAATCTTACCTTAGAGGAAGATAACAAAAAGTACTTATTGACAAATTTAATGCATATGGGAATGTTTCTTCTGGATGGGAAAAAATTACAAATAGAGTTCCTCAGGGTTCGATCTTGGGTCCATTGCTTTTTCTTATTTATATAAACGACTTACCCATGGCAACAGACAATGATTCTAAAGTTGTGCTCTTTGCAGTTCATACTAGCATTATAATAACTAGCCCTAATCAGGAACGACTTCAATAGCATTAACCAAAACACTCTCTGATATAAATTCATGGTTGAAAGCAAACTTACTATTGTTTAACCTTAATAAAACATATTATCTACAATTTCGAACAAAAAATCACATTGACAATACATTAGATATTAACTACTTGAATAAACCTATAGCTAATCTTCTACACACAAAGTTTCTAGTTCTGGTGGTTGATGACACTCTTTAACATGGAGAACAATATTGCTCAGTTCATTTCAACATTGAACTCTGCATGTAATGCAATAAAAGCTGTTAATGCAATGCTGTCAAAGAAAGTCTTAAGAATGTTATATTTTTTGTTCATTCTATCATATCATACAGTACAATTTTTGGGGAGTAATACTCCTAATAGTATTAAAATATTCAGAATGAAAAAAATAAAAATAAATAAATCAAAGAAAATGGATTCATTTAGAGAACTGTTTAAAACAATGGACATTTTACCTCTCTATTCTCAATATTTGTTTTCTCTCTTAATGTATGTGGTGAACAACAAACATTCATTTACGAAAAGCTTATAAGGTCATAACCACAACACTAGACATAATAATAATTTTCATCTTCCCACTACCAATTTAACTAAACATAAAAAAGGAGCTTATTTTACAGGAATAAAATTTGTATTTATCTTCCAGCTCATATAAAGAATGTGGCAAATGATATACAAGTTTTTAAAAAGACCTTGAAGAAATTTATTCTTGATAACTTATTTTATTCTATTGGTGAATATTTTAATGCTAATAATGACATATATTTCTGATTGTAATGAATTTAGGCTGTAGTTAATATTTAATTGTACAATAATTGTCCTCTGTAATTTGACATCTGTGATCAGATACAATGTACAGCACATTATGACTATTTCCACATCCTTAGGTTGTACCTGTAAACGGATAAATGGAAAATAAAGAGATGATGATTCAGGCACACTTTATACAATACAACAATATATGTGTTGTATATGATATGAATTTCTTTAGTTGCAAGGAGGATGATTGTCCTCTGGAGATATAAAACACCAGGACCACCACCACTCTTTTCTAAATATGTACAACAGCATGACAGAACAAACCTATTTTGTAGGCAAAAATAAATTTGGAAAAAAATAAATGTTCCTACAAATGAAGAAATAATGGCAACATAGTGTTCTGGTATGTGACATTGTCTAGTTTTGAGGAGCCTGCTGTGTGACTGTTCATGGCAGAAAGTGCTACATTCATCAGAATACAAGGAGTCATATTGCAGAAAACCACAATCATTGTACACACCCTGTAAGATTAAGGACACATGAACGAATAAGTGCATTACCTCGGGTAACTTTTCTGCTATCATTCCCTTTGGATGTGGAATTCCTCCCCAGTTCTGCAACCGGCGATGTGACAACTGTGTCCATTTTGGTTTTGGAGCTGAACTGACACGCTCTATTATACGTTCCTCTTCTTTAAGTGTGATAAATTCTGGTATGTAATATACTGATGGACGGGCCTATTGAAATACAGAGTTCTCAATTAACTGCAACCAAGCACAATTTTGGATTCATATGCAGTCCCTGCTGGACCCTGCATGTTAGTAACGTCTCACAGTCTACAAAACACACAGCAAACACAAAATGTCCTCCCATGCTCAACTGATATGGAACAGGCTAGTATAGCAGTAATGGCCTAGTCTTGTATTCAAGAGATGCCAGGTTCAAATCTTGAAAGAGTCACTAGCCCACATGAGATTTCTCATTATCTCCATCAATTCTTCTGGGCAAGTGGGCTCAATTAGAACATGAGCACTGCCTTCCAAATCCTTTCCAATTCATCACTCATTCTTCATCCTATCATCAATATTGTGTGGTCTGTGTTACAGTATCAAGTGTAAACTTTATATGGGCTATCTTTGCAACATTGTGATTTACTCATGCTACCTCAGATCATATGGTATTTAGTCATCAGTTGACACAATATTAATAGTAACATTCTGGTGAGAGATGCCATTTGGACTTCTACATTTATTCAAAATCTTAACTTAGCAAGGGTAAATGCTTTAAATTATAACCAACTTAATTCACTGTACATAATGTTAGTGGCACTACATGAAGTCATATTGTGTTAGAATGTCATACTTTGGTTTACCATTATGCATAATGCGCTTCAGTAATTAGGTAAAATATTTGCCCCCACCCCCGCTGAGAAGTATTTTTCCCTTTCCCTAACAAATCCTAATTTCATTACAAGCCGTGTTCGTTGTTTTTAATACCGTATGCTTGTACTGGACCAATTCAGAATAGAAAGCACATTATGCGGTAAAGACGTGGCACAGGTGCGTCCTAAAGACACTTGTATACATGTGCATTCTGCAAACCTCTTCTTGTTTTTGGCTTTGATCGAAAAGAAGCTAAACTTGCATACAACTTACCTTCACAACAAGATGGCCTTCCAAATTCATGTTAAAAGACGCTAATCCAATGAATTACCAATGTGTATAACAATAACAAACTGTGAATATTAACACTTTTATTCCAAAACCATGGGCCTAACCAGCCTGTGAATACTGAACACCACGTGCAACCAAATTCACCCGTCCAGTAGACCACAACTGATGTCGATGAGATCTTGCTTTAGGTTTTACCTTCAGCCGTGCCAAAATTTAACGTTTTTTCCTCTAACAAGCAGCTCCCTATTTCGACGTATTATACAACAAACATACAACTGACAATAACAACCATCGACATTCGCATACATCGAAATCCAACTCAACTACCAACCCCACAAATGATAATCCGAGCCCACACGCCTTACCATAGATACGCAGGTTCACCAACCGTGACAACGAAATCTCTCTTTCATGTGTAAATTGTATGTTTTCCTACAGCATATCGTTTTATTTATACGATCAGCCACAACGTGTAAGCCATTATGTGGTTTCTTCCATGTTCACGTGTGTTCTCCATCGTTTCCTTGGTCGACCCAAGTTCTTCTCAGTTTGGAATATATTCATATTCATGCGTATCTCGTTTATTGTTAGTAAACACCGTGCCCACCTACTTATTTGTACATAAAACATAAACATCATAATTGGATATCTACAATTGGAAATCCTGAAGTATAAGCTGTTGTGTAAGGAGAGACTTAAGTTCCATCCAACTGATCCAAAATCATGTCAAAACTACAGGGCCATTATTTGATCCGACAAGTATCAACTGTTACTTCCTATCAATTCTTGATTGTATATGGTAATGTAGCCCACTCTGTCAACTGTCCAAAACCATGAAGAAGCAGCAGCAAGTTACAAATGATAGTTGCCAGATAAAATAAAGAACCTGTATTATTTTTAACTGATGATGGAAGTATAGATAGCTTCCTAGACATCTATGCAGTGAACACAAATCAGATTTTATATTTGTAGTTCCATGCATCGTAGTTCTAGGTTGAAGATATCCAACAAGATGCAACAGTAAGCAGATATTTATTTACTGCTAAATTACTCTACATGTTTCGGGCATCCATCGTGCCCATCATCAGGAGTACATAAAACCAAATAAGTCCTTATTTGGCCATGTTTGAAGAAGCTTGCATCCCAGACAGTATGATCTGTACCAGAGCCTGCAATTACACTTTTGTGTACTCCTGATGATGGGCGCGACAGATGCCCGAAACATGTAGAGCAATTTAGCAGTAAATAAATATCTGCATACTGTTGCATCCTGTTGGATTTCTTCAACCTACAAATGATCAGAGTTCTTGCAAAAATGTATTAACAAAAACTATACTGCATATAAGAATTAAACACGCACCACAGGAAGAACTTTGAAAGCGCTCTCTAAAAGCACCTGCAACAATGGTAAATAGGAGTGCAAGTGTTAAAAACATGGCAATGAAATGCCAGGGGAAACCCCCTGCCTTGGTTGCATGTTCTTCAGATTTCACATCCCTTAATTATTTCTTCTTCAGCTAATCTAGTATAGGTTGTATTTTACCACTGCCAACATTTGAAAATTCAAAGGCCAGAATAAAAATTGCTATTGGTAAACTTTATAACAAAATGCTATGACATGCCTGGCAAGAAACAACAGTATCAAATTGAGAAGTGCACAGTCACAGGCACAGTTAGTGCTTAAAACAGTCTTTTAATTTGGTCTCCCAGTGGTGTAAGTGTAACTTATGTATTTCATTCAGTTTCTTGTAAAATAAATTTCTGAACTTTATCATTTTCCTCCAGTCTGTATATTAAGTATACCTCATCGTAGACTGGTAAAAGTTCTAAGTGCAGGTTAAACCTGCGAGATTCCTTGGCAAGTATTGTTGTGCAACTGAAGCGTTAGCCAAACGAAAGCCTTGAGAGCACAAACAAATTGAGAACCTACCGTGTGCAGCTGTAGAAACAGCCAGGCACTGCGTATGGTATACCTGGGACTACGTTGAAAAATGACAAAACTGTACCACACCTATCTGCACTAAATTAGCTGGTAAAATTTTTAAGGCATTCATATGATTCTTCTATGTTTTTTTTATAAAGGGGGGGGGGGGGGACTAGGGAAAAATTAAAAAAACCCCCAAAATTCCGGGTGCAAATAAACGGCGGCCTTCAAACACAAATTGTCCCATTAAAA
>Ga0136643_10011445_pt1 | contig 13162 bp, 8 predicted proteins | sample TergutLab28metaG_FD_96883 | JGI IMG/M metagenome (GOLD analysis project Ga0136643, IMG submission 96883) | Labiotermes labralis P1 segment gut microbial communities from Petit-Saut dam, French Guiana - Lab288 P1 (version 3) (version 3) | ecosystem: Host-associated > Arthropoda: Insects >...
TAATGCTTTGTTTATCTTCAAAGAAATTCCGACCTAAAATGCCATCGTATTGGATTCCAAATTCGTTTCCAACAACATGAAATGTGTGTGTGGTTTCATGCGTGTCTGTGAATAATTTCAGTATTATGGTCCCTTCTGTTTTCATAATTGTGTTGAAAATTCCCTTTATGCTTATTCCTCCCTTAAGTTTATGCTTTATTCCTGGTTGTAAACTAAGTCTTTCAATTACAGAAAGATCGGCACCAGTGTCCAATAAGAATGTCAGTTTGTTTTCCTTGCCCAAATAAACTCTTAGCTGTATAGTGTCTAGATTAGATCTGATATGGCTTTTGCATTCATGGATTTTGAATGGGGGACAACCTACTGCTTCTTGGCCTCGATAGTCCGTGGGTTGCTCACAAACTCCTGACCCTCGTTTCCCGACTTGGTCCAACCTTTATTTTGGACCCTACAATTAATCTATGTGTGGCCTTTCATGCCGCACTTTTCACACACCGCTCCCTGACGGCAATTCTTAGCGACGTGACCTTCACGTCCACAATTAAAACAACTCATAACCTCAGTAAACTCATTTACCTCCCTGCGTGGGTGTGAGGAAATTTCTCACTGCTTCTAAACTTATTAGCCGTATGACCCAATTTACTGCATTTATGACATCTTAAGAGGAGTTCCACAGCTCCAGATTTTTTCCGCACGGAGAGTTCTTCGAGCGAGATTTCGATGGCTTAAGAGGATGGACTCTCCCCTACTACGAACTATCGTTTGAATTATTTCATTATGAAGACCCGGTATAAAACAAGCCTTGCCCAAATGATTTATGAGTCCTACTGCCCCTTTATCTCTCCTTCCTTACACACACGTCTGGCGGCTTCTCTTAAGTCTGTCTGCATTTCATCTATCCTACTTCCCCATGAGGCGACACTTTCGCCTTTTTACTGCCTAGCACTGATCATTTTGCAGGCATAATAATCCAATGTTCGCCGTATGGCGTAGTTCTCTTCTAGGATTCCCCTAACTAATTCCCAAGTATACGTTAAATCTCTGACTATTAATTTTGATCTCGCATCTCCTGTTATCTTAGTCTTTACAAATTTCCACAGTATCTCATGTTTACTTGGATGAACGAGTTCAAACGCTACATCCACGTTCTCAATAAATTCCCTTAATTTCTTTTTATTCCCATCAAATGGGTGAGTAACTTCATTGCTTCAGCCATACTGCAATCGTGCGTGCTATAAGAAGCTTCTGAAGCTTCACTATTGTGATCTGCCTCCATAATTGAGTTATGGTTATCACGGATATTACCAGATCAAAATGAAACGAAAATGTCGTTACAGAACCATTAATGATGGACTGACAAGTGCCACGTGGTTTTAAATTTATGAGTGTAAGTTACCATGTGTCGAATCGCCGGGCTGTAGAGCACAGGGGGTGTCACGTTGATCCTTGAAGATTGTGGCGGACGTTTCGGCGTGATGCGGATGTCGCTGTTGATGATTTGATGGTACGTCTCGGAAGGCGGACTGGCAAGTAGACCTCTCGGTCTCGCGTCCGGGACGTCGCTGGGATGTGTGCCTGGATATCTGTGCTGGAATGACGGCGCTGCTACTGGTCTCGCGAAGATCCCCTTAGTCGAACTGGGTGAGATGATGCGACGCTGTGTGGTACAGTAAGGGTCGTCCAGAGCTAGAGCGGATCCTTTCTCCTTGAAGATAATCGTACCCCCTTAGCAGTACATAGGCAGCTAATTTTTCGGGGCGCAGGGCGTACCTTACACGCTTCCCAATTGTAGACACCGTCCAGGCAACCTCTGGAGGTATCTTGTATGGATTAATCGACTGGAAGATCTGCTGGAATGTTGCTGGCGAACTGTGTTCCACCCCAAACGATAACACAAAAATGATGACGGCTTGTTGTATCCCAAGGCGATGGTGGGTTGGGATCGTAGAATGTAGACCGAAAGGGAAGTCCTTGAGTGCGTTAGAACACTTAAGAATTGAAACTCAAGCCCCCAGCAACTCGCGATGATGTGCGAATATATTCTTGATTTATTGGCTGAAGATGTGATGTTTACAGTTTTTCCGAATAGACGCTTGTAGTACACAAATTTTTGTTAGAGAAATGTCGGTTCCAGTAGCAAGCGGCAGAGTTTCTGGTAGCAACTGAAGTAGACTAAATCCCCCGAATACGCACCGGCCAGCCTTTTTATAAGGCAAATTAGGGCGTTGGTTTCCACGTGATAGTGCATTGAACTGGAAGCTCCTAAGCATTAAAATCATGAAACAATCACGTGCTATACAGAAATCAGAGTACAATTTTGAGTCCACTAGGTACGACAATTGCGTCAGCCAAGCTGGAGTTTGGGTGACATTTAGTGTCCTGGTTGCTGTATGACAATGATACGTGACATTGATGACCCCGACTTCCTGTCGTGTCGACATTTCTCTATCGAGCAAGAAGTACTCTATAATTTTAACTTACTGCTTTACTGTTACTGAATACAAATATATACCTTATAAATGAAATACCATCTTACCCGATAGTCGTTAAGACGGTAGTGTACGACAATTACAGTCTTCCGACTGAACAGTCCCAACTCCGTAATTACTGCATGGTAAATAAAAATTAATGTGAGATTTGATGCCACGACGAATGTCTTGCTAGGTTAGTGTTTCGGAGGCACCGGTGTCTTCTTAATCGTGCGCGTGTGTGTATGTGCACGCCAGTGCATGCGTGAGGATGAGTGAATCAGCAACAGACTCGCCGCTAACACGAATTAGCTAACTTCGTAAAAGTGTTGGATACAAAAGCAACAGAACTTTCTTTGTAGCTTCAGAACGTCTTAACTGAGTTACAGGTAATGTGCAGAGGCACAGCAACTGAACTTTGACCTAGCAGGCATGAAAAGTCCACCATTTCTTTGGTTCGTTGCCATGCCCCATTCTTCAGGAGACTATTCACCTCTAGATATACCTTTGAACACTAAATCCAACTTCCATTCAAATTAGGCCTCACGTTAATGCAGCAGGAAGTGCTGCCTACTGACAAACAGAACATCACTGTGAAGTTGGGAATTTCTAGTCCACAAACTCTCGAGCGACTAGGAATTCAGAACGCGACCGTGAAACGGATGCTTCTCTTTAGGCCTAAACTCTTGAGTCTGAACTCTCGTTACAGTCAAGGCACTTCTTGAAAGCGACTGGCAAGTTCCCCACACTTGCACATTTTGCAATTTCTCATGGACCGTCAGCCACGTCAAACACATCTACACCTTCATTTCAAATTCGAAGACAATTCTATACGCTGATCACACAATACATCCACGGAAAGACAGAGCTATGGGAAGAACTTAAGAAACGTATTCGAATGCGACCACCCAAATACCAGTCTGATTTACGTGACACGGCTCCAGAAAATCAACCGTAGGTATCACTCAACAGCACACAATGCAACGTGACCAGATCAGTGCACCGATGGACACTGACCTACCCCTCTACAATTCACCCGACGTTTCAGGCTTCCGTCGCGGCGTTGGTGAGGTCCTCGCCTTACTGGGATGTTACACAGTTCGGGTGACAGCTGACTACCGAAACGTCGACAACCAACCACGAACCTAAGCGGCGTTAACATCCCAGAAGAGCACAGTCCACAACTTGAACGCAGTGAACAAATATCCCATATTCCAGTAACATCCGTTTTAATATTATAATCACATTCACGGTGCTCCCCGCGTGGTCTGGCTCCCAAAATTACGAATAAGCCACACATCGATTGCAGAGAAATGAGTTATGAGACAAGAGACGGTCGAACCTGGTGAAAGTAATACCCTATCTCACGTCACGGCGTTGTATCAATCGCAGACATTACTTTACTCGTATGCTCTCACCAATGCTGTGCCACCAGAACGCTTTGCAAGAGAACAGAGCGGTCGTTACACTGCCCTCTACTGCTGACAGGCTAATGATTCTCCCTGAAGACGGGAGCTACAGCCAAGAAACGGAAAGTCGCGTACTTCAAAATGTCTGACATGGCAATACGGCCAACTACAGGGGAGTCGCCAAGTATCAAATATACCTAAGAAGTGAGTAGAGCCAACTTCGAAACACTGTGTACACAGACCAGCACAGACACGGCTCGGCTGTCTAATACAGTAAATACTGGATATCAGCACAGTTGTGATGCACACATCAATTAACTGAAGAAATCATGCAGTGCGTCGCCAGATGATAATGAATGCGGATGACTGAATTACAGAAAAGGGGATCAAAAAGGGTTAAGGTCCATATTCATTGGCAGACCATGGGGACCTTCACAGAACGCAAAAATACAAAAACAAACCAGGTACAAAATGAGTATAAAAGCCGGGAACAACAGGACCAGTACACAAAGTGCGAGCTACTTCAGCCAGCAGAGACAGACAAGCAGTGACGTTCCTTCATTTCACACCAGGCACAATATTCAAAACTCTGCATTCTGCCAACAGAGAGCAGGTCTCTGATATTCAAGTCTCAGAACAAGCGGCAAACACTTCCCTATGCTTTAAAAGGCTGGTCTTTTATAGTAGGCTTGGAGTGTGTTTACTGCGCGGTACGACCTGAATCTTTAAATGTAATTCAGGTCCATTTTCGTCTTTAAAGGTTTAACACACTACATCGCAACTAAAAGCAAGTACTGATTACAGTGAGGCCAGTCAGAGCGACGACTCGCTACGGGCTGGACGGTCCGGGGATCGAATCACGGTAGGGGCGAGATTTTCCGCAACCATGGGGCCCATCCGACCTCCTGTAGAATGGGTATTGAGTCTCTTTTCCGGGGGAAAAGCAGCCAAGGCGTGGCGGTGGCCAACAACCCTCATGCAGGGCCGAGGTTAAAGAAAGAGTAGGGCTATATCTCTACTCCCCCTCTGGGCCTTCGTGGCCTGTTCCAGGATGAACTTTACTATTTTTACCTTCACCAGTCAAAGCGACAACAAGGAAGTAAATCAACAAACAAAGCAGCAGGCCTGTTCAAACAGTTAAGATTGCAATACAACGGTCAAAACACAAGCGCTTTGTTGAAGCCATTGTACTTGTACAGTTCATGGGACATATGTAATTAAAGTGTAACTAGTTACATTACACTATGTACACTATTTTCAAATATTCTTTAAAATCAATCGGCTGATTGTTCGTCGGCTACTCATAAATGCATTCAGTAGTGTCAAGTTTCATTAATCCTTTACAGCATGACCGAGTAGTTCCGTTGTTATTACGCAGTCAGGGCTATAAGGGAAATTATCGACCGCGCTGTTCAATAATCCATCTGTACGAGTGTACGAAGTGCGGATATTCTGCATTCTGTACGATTAACAAGCCCAGCGCTGCACAAAACAGAGCGCACAGGCGTCAATGTTGATGATAACTTACTGTCAGCAACACTGAAAGTGTTAGCAAAGTTCAAATTCAACGCAGAATGCACGAAATATGAACTACGAACTATCATTTCATTGTCACGTGGGTACATACTATTAAACATGTTTTAACCCTTTAAGGACAAAAATAGATCTGTCGCATTTAAAGACTCAGTCCGTACCGCGCAGTAAACACTCTCTGCCTCAGTTATAAACACCGATAAATTAATACTGCATACACAGATAATCACTGTTTGTTTCGAAATTCACAAAAAAATGTTAATACATTGAGGGATGAATGCAGAATTTCTAAATGTTAAACCTCGTGGTGCATATAGTGACCACTGGGCATAAATGGTTAAGCACAACGAGGCAAAATGGAACTGCGGGAGCATCTGGGCTCGAACCACATGGAACTCAAAGACTCTTATCTACATATTTTGGAAAGGTAATTTCAATAATCACCTCCCTACTCTAAATAATACTTTAAATCTTCCTGCAGTATACTTTCACAACAGAATGTGATATTATGGAACGTTTGCGTGAAAAAGATGAGGCAGCATATTCCGCATCGAGGCACATCGGTGCACATCAATTTACGCCTGCGGAAGTTGCAGGAAGGAGATAGGGTATCGACTCGATTTTATAGTGAACATCCGACCAGGTTCGATTGCTGTGGAATGATGAGGAAATTGGAAGTTCCGTCTGCAATTAACGGTGGAAAGTGCGAGCGGCGTACATCGCGGGAAAGCGCAAGCGAGGGCTTAATCAAGTTAGTTGTCGGCAGGCACGGACTTGGCACAGCTGTATGTCAGCTACTGCAACCCTTTCGTCACCACCCTCCGGCACGGGTCTACTGTTCGAGGGTACGGATCCCGCCGTATGCCTTGCTAAAGGCCACCCTACTAACAACTTCCCCTGCAAGCAAGTTATCTCTAGAAACTACAATACTTGTCACTACAATTATCTTACAACCCCCAAAGCTCTTATTCAAAACGAACTTTCTGTCTCACATCTACATCTACAGTCCAGCTGACAAACGCAAACTAAAATGAACAAAACTGGAGGATGGCAGCAGGCACAATCGCACCACCGGTGTGAGACAAGCCTGTGTCAGAGACCCTATGACGATCAACCACGTCAATTCAGAACACGTGTCCACATCATCGGGACATAATATCGACAGAAAACACCGTTCGCCTGTGTACAAAGATCCACCTCCCTTCCGTCGTGCAAAACAATCACTATGCTAAGTGTAACCCCACAACGGCACTTCATACCACACCGGTTGTCATTCTGGTGGGCCACGGCGATTTACGTACAGTACAAAACCAACAGCGATTATCCATAACAATAGTCCCTGACGACGGAAAAAATATTAGGTAGCCGAAACGTCGGACATCTGTTCACGATTTACGCCGCTGGTTCCCCGAAATATTTTAGTACGTATGACGCCCTAAAGTGTATTTACATGACCAGAATATATAAGTTAGGCACTATTATACTGAATCAAAATGAATTTAACAAGTGTTAAGAATCGTATGGAATAAGTAGCAGGCATGAAAATTTTAAATGCCCAAACCTCACACAATAATTACATAATAAAGTAACAGCTCTCTCTGTCGTCCGAGTGACGCTTAAACTGGACAAACTCAGTAAGAAAATATTAAGGATGCCAACGCGCGCAGCAAACGAGGTGGCCGAATTACAGCAATGAGGAAACAGGTGAAGTAGAAAGGTGCTGTGCAGAAGAGTGGTGAAGAATTTAATTTCGTTTATTGTACTGAGCAAGGTAGTGGTGAAGAATTTCGTTGCACTTGTTGTACTGGGCAAGGCAGTGGTGAAGAATTTGGTTACGCCTGTTGTGCTGTGCAGAAGAGGGGTGAAGAATTTGGTTGCGCTCGTTGCGCTGTGCAGGGCAGTAGTGAAGAATCTGATTGCGCCAGCTGTGCTGTGCAGAAGAGGGGTAAAGAATTTGGTTGCGTTTGTTGTGCTGTGCAGGAAATGGTGAAGCGGATCGTACACATGGATGCTCAGGGCATACAAGGAAACTGTTACGAATTGCAGGTATGTAATTAAAAGACGGAGACTTCGGCAAAGGAACTGAAGGCGGGAATGAAACATTAGGCTTTGCATGTATTTACCAAATACATGCAAAGCCTAATGGTAGAGGCCAATGTATAAACTAAGTATGTAAATACCGGATGGCGTAACGATACAGAAAGATGTAACCCATTTGCAATTATTAAACGAATTCCTTGTTGATCCAAGTCGTCTGGGTAATATGCTGTTTGCTGAGTCGTTCCAGACGTTTCGAAAGATCACGGTTCCTGCATCTTCAAGCGCATTCAGTCCACGAACTACTTACTTTCAAGATGAACGCAACACGATCCTTCGGGACACCGAGAACCACTCGCCCAACGTCACTGTGTCACAGCCTGGAAGATTTGATTCCTCAGCCATACCGCTGCGAGAACCTCAAATCCCGCATTCCTTGTTATGTTACTGTGGATCGAAACACGAGTGGGATAAAGAGAGTTACAGTGAAGCCTGCGCAACAGACTAGACTGGTTGAATGATAAGTCTGGAATCTGGGATTTGGGACTTGCAGAGATTAGGAGAGGATTCGTTGGAGGAAGATGCCGCCGACGTTGAAGAGAGAACGGAGCAAAACATACAGCATTCACATGTTCAGAAACGAAAATGCGGCAGAACCTCGTTACTATGAATGGGAATGGGACCTATAAGAAGGAACTGACCTGTAAAAAGTAAAGGAGATAAAGAGCATCTCCCAACTTGATTGTTTAGAACTAAATTCAAATGGGAAAATAACGTGAACGATTATTCCCAATTATTGAGGAACAGAAAAAGAAACTGAGACAATTATCAGAGTAAAGAAGAGGGACTGTAAGACTGCTAGAACAGAACATGAAGGGTGCAGTGAGCAAGCAGACGAATGTATACGCCCATCTGCGCGCTGCCCCCCCCCCCAAAAAAAAACTAACACGGGACACGGAGGAACACAACTGAATTCCACGTACGTACACACCTCACTGGCACCTTGATACAGAGTTCACAGGGATGTACGTCGAAGCAAAAATTATGTCCAAATCTTCAAAGCACTGAGTGAAAGACGACAATCCAAAACACTTATTTTAAATGCGTCGCAACTCGAACCGCGGTCATTCCTCAACGACCACAACGCTCTCATCCAAAACCACTATACTCTTCGGGCCTCAAGTGGATTCCAGTTAGCCGAATTGCTCGGCAACTCTACCAACACGTTTGTTGTGCGTGTAGTCGTATGCATTTGGCGCATAAGCCCGACCGAATTGGACACATCCTGAAGACGGAAGCTCTGGTCAAGTTGTCCCTGTGCGTAACAGAACACAACACCAAGAAAATTAATGTGGATATGGAGATACAGGTTCACGTATTCCTAAACTCGGCACCAGATGGAATTAAGTGGTAAGCCTCATGCTCCCACCGCTTTTAACCCCGGGAAAAGCGCCACCTGTATCCATTCGCTGCTAGGCCGGGCAAGTCCCAAAAACGCAGCGAACGCTGTAAAGAAGAAATATTGTTTGGCCCCTGCAGAGACATGAAGCTCGATTTCTGCACAGCCTGTAGAGCAGTAACAGTGTCGGCTGAGCTGTGCATATAAGAAAGGGTGAAGGTACACTGTCATTTACATTTATCAACATTCTGAACGCGACAACTAGTGTGTACTGTCACCAGGATCAAACTGAACACACAGCACGCCTCAAATCACTGTGAGTACATCGCGCGAAATTGCGTTGGCTTTTATACTTTGATCTAACATCAAGCAAGAGGCTATCACACGCTGTCAGAATTTCGGCGCGTTTCAATATGCATAATGTACAAAAAAAATGCAGCCTTCCAAAACCAGGTAGTGGATTTGAAGGTACCTGTGGACAGAATGCCCTGGCTCTCCAGTTACGATTTGAAACACGCGAGCCATCCGATACCGCGGGCCATGCTGTGTACACGCACGGTGCGATCGAAGTTTCCAGTCCTTACTAGTGACCCGCACTTAAACGTTTCGATACCGAAGCAACATCGGCCCGCCCCAACCCTTTATCACAAGCGTTTCATAACTCTGACAGCCAATATGCGAGCGGGTAAAGGCTATTGATTTTGGTGAAACTTAAGCTGAAGCCCTTCCTAACACAAAACCGTCAAATAACCCCCGGTAACTTCCTAGCTCTCAGTACTCGTGAATGTATTAAACCTGCTCCTAGTAACGGCCTTCCTTCGTTTAATTTGATAAACAGATTCCTTAAGGCTACTAACAAGTGCTTAACTCAGTTTCAGGTAACATTTACCAATACACATCGTCACTTTAACATGGCAGTACAGTAGTGTAAAACGCACATATATGGACACGTCGTTTGCAAAGAAGCAGTGTCAAGCCATGCCTCTCACTCAAGATTCTCCACCTATGACACCAGAAACGAAAGCACTGCCAATAACGTAATATTTTCCTCTGTATTCACACTCTCAGTGACCCACATGACGTCAGTCTTTACTTAATAAAACAAAAATAGTGGGTGGTGCTGTCACCTGAATTGCAGCCTTGAGAGATATCCAACATTGCAGACCGAAACGTCGTAATCACTGCCCTACCCAACATGACCAGCAAAACAGTAATTGATCTCTACCACACCATGACTCCCCCTCCTCACTCCGACACAGCTCCGTTTCTCCCTCACATACTTATTCCGGCCTCCACTTTCGGTCCTTGCACTCCACAGCCTGTTAGTCTACTCGGAACCGCCCCCTCACCGTCACACCTCCTTCCGGTCGGCTCAGGCTATTTTCGAGCCAAAACTTTTCCCGTATAAAAACCCGACAATTTCATCCCGGTTATTTCTTCCTACTTACACCGCTATGATCTAACAGAGTGTTCCGAAACGTCGGAACATAAAATTCAGAAGCCGGGGAACCATCAGAAGGAAAGAATACAACATTCAGAACATGACGAAATTTTGAAATCAAGAGTAGCTGCTCATTCGAAATTTAAATAGTCTTTAAATTTTTCAGTTATTGATTTCCTCATTCGCACTTACAGAAAACGAACAGTCTTCGAAGCGAGGGTAACAATCCTACGTTGGACAGCCACAGACGGCATACATGTGCCCGTGTTGGGTAACTACCACACCAGGAAGGTGTATGTGGAACAAGCCACAGACTACGTGAATCACCATGCGTGCTGGACCTCGGCACTACATGGAGAAGCCTCATGAAGTAAAGTTGACCCTAGAACTACGAAGGCCCAGAGGTGGAGTAGAGGTATAGCTATACTCTTTCTTTAACCTCGGCACTAGATGGAGGTAGGTGGTCAACGCCACGCCCCGGCCGCTTTACCCCCGGGAAAGACCCGGTAGCCATTGCACAGGAGGCTGGGTGGGCCCCAGGGCCTGCCTGGACAGGTGCGGAAAATCTCGCCCCCCCACCGGGATTCGAACCCCAGACCTTCCATTCCGTAGCGAGTCGCTATACCGCCTGCGCTATCCCGACCAACGCCTCATGGAGTCACAACAGTGGCGATTACATCATGACAAGGGCGTACGGAAGGGTGGGGGCATTCCGATCGGTCCAACTTCAAGCACAGAAAAAACACTACTAAGCGTAATATGACGCCTAATACGAAAGATTAAGTGAAAAGCGTTGGCATCGAAAACGTGTGTATCTGCACGATTAGACCTGAAGCCACAGGAGTAACTGACGTCACCACAAAAAGGCGTGGTAACTGCGATCTGTTCCGGTCACCGCCACTGTCCACAGACGAACTGCTTCTGCTCCAATACACAGCTCTTGCTACCACTGTCCACACATCTGGCACACTGACTACACTTTTCCACACAAAACCCACAACAGACATCTTCACGAACAGCCACTTCCTATCTATCCCCTACGTTCGAGCAAAGCCTGTGTCTCTTCGCCATGTTGCTTTTTTCACGTCTTTTGAAAAATTTTCAATTTGCATTTTTTAGTCTCCTTCTCCTGTTCCAAGCAGGAGTGAAGAGTTTTCCCAAAATAGGACTCTGATTGTGAGTGGTGGTGGTGGTGGTGGTGATGATGGTGGGCGAATGCCAGCCCATCCTGGAAATGTCTCTAGTGGCTAAAACGGAGTGCGGTCCAAAGGCTGGAGAATGTGTCGATGTTTTTTTTTGCAAGGCAGACATTCAAGCAGAGCATTGAGCAGTGACACATGTGACCACGTAGGGTAAGCAGACATTTTCCAGAGATCTGAGTTTGAGAAATTGCTCAAGCCACTTCAGAAAATGATCCTCATTCACAAAGCCGGAATCTGACACGTGTGCTACAGATCCTACTGGCTAATCCTCTTTATAAGCTTCCTTGAATATAGAACTTCTGAATATCACAAATAGCGCAATGTAGCTATACTGCACTGGCCCTAAGACAGGCAACCACTGTACCATCTCACTACGTCCAGCACTAGTAAGCTTCATTATCTCTTCTAACCTTTACCCTTACCGTTTTCGGTGGTTTGTTGTTCAAAGGGAGCCCTGTTTCAGTGCATTATATATTACTTGTGGTTTCTCGGTGAATCCGAACTACGCAACCAGCTTAAATAAAACCATGCAAAAATTACGGGTAACCCTCTTTCATTCCCTGCAGCAACCCTTGCCTCAGGGTATCTTCCAGGTATCCTCAGAGATACGAAAGAGTCTCTCTTCGTAAAGGCAACAGCGCTACCCACTGGGTACAGAAGATAAATAAAAATAAACCCAACTAATATAAAAATTCTCTTTAATTATTTATACTCTCCCGAAACCTTTAATGTAGCAAAGAGTAAACAAACAACTCCAAACAAGATTAGGAAGAAAGTAAAAGGTATGTGAAATTCACTTAAATTGGAAAAGAAAGCAAATTCATTACTAAACTACTGAAGCTTCCTAAATTAAGAATACTCCCAAAGGAAACTTAAGAAACATAAACCCAGCTCATAATAATAAATATTTGAATTCAGTTGTTTATAGCCTAACCTCCATGGACAGTAAAAAAAATATATGTCGGACAAAGGGACAGAAGAGTTCCACCAAACTTAATGAAAACACACCGACACTCCGTTACAATAGATACTGTTCAGATTTTCCCAACGTGTGTCAAAAAAGCAACATCCCACAGGCACAATTCATAATACTATGGGGGTCTTACATACTGCTAACAAGGGATCTCAGCTCATTACCAAAGAAACGTTTTGCATTTCAAAATAAACTACAGTTAACAGTCAGCTTAATGACCGATGCACAAAACAACAGAATCTGAAGACGCCCATCCCATACTTTAATGACTTCAGTACTCCACTAACTACCGTGTAACACACGCACGCACGCACTCTCTCTCTCTCTCTCTCTCTCTGCTACACAAACTCAAGAATAGGAGACAGCCACCGAGTGCACTACAGTGATCCCACCTCCCCCTTCCATAACCGGCTGTGCACTTACCCGCCCCCACCCGATCACTTCGCCTGCTATTGGCTCCATCACTTGCCTGCCACAACCCTGTCAGGTATATATACACCACACTTCCCATCCCCAGTCATACTTCATTCACCTGCCTATGAAGATGGAACTGAGTGTTCCGAAACGTCGGCTATTAGAACTCAGACGCCGGGGAATCACCCAAAAGAAAACATATTACATATAGAACGCGGCGAAAGCTTAAAATCAAGAAATTGGTGCTGTAATTATGAAGACTCCTAATGGAAAAATTTTTGTGGAA
>Ga0136643_10011446_pt1 | contig 13162 bp, 7 predicted proteins | sample TergutLab28metaG_FD_96883 | JGI IMG/M metagenome (GOLD analysis project Ga0136643, IMG submission 96883) | Labiotermes labralis P1 segment gut microbial communities from Petit-Saut dam, French Guiana - Lab288 P1 (version 3) (version 3) | ecosystem: Host-associated > Arthropoda: Insects >...
AAAGGTTGGAAAAAAATATTTATTTTTGGGAGGAGAATAGGATTTCAAAAGAAAAAATTTTGAAACATGGACAGGGGTAGCGTCCCGAAGGGGCCCCCCACCATGCGGGGGGGGGGGGGGGGAACCTCAGTCAGGGTAGCCGATAACCTAACGAAGAGTTTAACTGAACGCCTATAGCATACATCAACCGCTCCATCTGTTGTCTATCGCTGAAATCAAAATCTCCATCTACAGCAACAATCGTGAAACCAGTCCTCACCAATGCGAAAAACTGTAAGTTCCGCATAATTACACCTCGGGATGCATCCTATACACCAAGGATTTAATGAATAAGAAATTGTATTGGAGCCAACGATAAGCAACCCATTCTTTTCTTCCCGACAGGCAGTGTACAAAATTGTATACAGTTTATTTTTTCTTAGAATATTTCAACGTATTCGTAATTCAAGATCTGGCAGTACCACAGCCCTAACATTTATTGTATTGAAGTTACTACGTGCATAATTCCCATTTTTTTGTATTTTCAGTGAACGCACAATGGGAAAGCAGCGACTAGTTGGTCCGTCCGTCCACTCCCGAAACTTCTTAAAGAGTTTCTATTCCATTTAACACGCCGTACTTGTCCACTGGAACCACCCAAAAGGCTCAGATCAGCTTCATTATTCTTCTCAAAAACAGGTAAACATAGAAAAGTGTATATTACATAATCTATGTCACAAATATACGTAGCAGTTTCAAAAATTTTCCGGAATGCGCTACCACAATTTACAGGAATTCGCTGGTATAATTTACATCAATTGCAACTGTGACTACAGAATGTACACTGACATCCTTCGTTGCCTTGCGGATGCGGTCAGAAGGAAAAGTCCCCACAAATTCTCTCGTGAACTGGTTCCAGCTGACTTTCAACTGTTTCCTCGACTGAAATCAGAAATAAAGGGACGGAGCTTGTGTGGTGCTACTAATATAAAGAATGTGGCGGAAGAGCTGAAAAGTCTTTATCAAAACTGCTTCCAGGAATGTTTCCAACATCTTTACAGTCGCTAGAAGAAACGTACAGTTGCACAAGGGGACTATTTTGAAGTAAATTTAGCTTAAGTGATTGTACTGTTTTGTATTTCTCACAACTAAAGTTATTTCGGGAAAATCTTGAAGCTACCACGTATATATCTTTCGGTTCAATTCGCAATGGCAGAGTGCTAATGGAGTGACATTTATGAGCGATTTGCAAGATATATGAATTAAGAGATTTGAAAATTTATAATTCGAAATGTGAATTAACTTCCCGACTGAATGGAAAAGATCTAAGGGAAAGCACACTCTCTACATAAAAAAAAAAACTCGACAAAAGAAAAACCTCTCCCTAAACTTAAGCTTTTAAACATTATAATTGGTTCGAATACGTCACGCACAAAATATCGTACGTTCTAAAGAGGATTTTGTGTGAAAACAGTGTTGCTTTTATACCGTCAGCTGGAGTTGAGTCAGGGACAAACGTCTCTTCGTAGGTGTTAAGGAAAGCACGGAATAATTGCAATTATACAGCGACATTAAAGCGAGAGTTGAAAAAAGTCCAGTATTTTATTCTACAGCCGCCACTTCCTAGAAAAAAATTCACTCCGGTGTACAAAAAAAGTACGCCAGTGACCTATTATATAAGTGGGGGTCGATCAGGAATGTGGGCAGACGACACAATGCTTTCACCGCAGTGAAGACGACAGGTGGCCTGACAGGTTAAATGCAGTGGGAGGGAAACGCTGAAAGAATAGGAACATCAGTAGGCATAATACAATATGGATGAGCTGCTACGCAGCAAAGCGCAGTGTGACGTGAATAATTACACGACAGTACTGTATATTTTGGGGACTGTAGATAAAAATCCGATTGTACGAGGGAAAGTCAAAAAGCAAAGGTAATTCCAGTTTACCGCAAAAGTTACAGTGGCAGCACAAAAAAAAAGAGGGGATATAAACAATATGACCCTTCTTTGATTTTTACTTGTTTGCTTTCATTGTGTATAGTACAGACAATACTGCGACACGTTCAACATGACGGCTTGAATGACAGTGCACAAAATAAGAGCGCTCTGTGATTAGAAACGTCACACGACACGAAAACGAACAAACTTCACGTAAACCACAGTTTAGCAGCCACAGGAATAACTGCGGGGCACAGAAAACACTGCGAATGTGGATGAACATGTTTTGGTGACAATGTGCGATATGAGTTGGAATGACTTGTTGGAATAAAAGGGGGATCTCAATCATCGATTCGGGACAACAGAAAGATCAGAATTACAGAAAATGTATTTTAAATTAGCATCAGTCATAGGAAGAAGTACTTAAGGATCAAAGGAAAATATTTTATCTTGAGGAAGAAGATAATTTCTCATTGAAAAACAACAATGTTATCAAACGCATTTACAAAATCGGCGACTGCATGGATACTGCATAACGTTTGTCTAACTACAATGTCGTTATTCTGTCAAAACATACAACAATATTTTCTTCATTCCCCTTCATTACATTACCATCATACATCGTAGCTTCAAGATATTCCAGAAATCACTTCATTGGTGAGAAATACAAAACAGTATAGTCATTTAAGCAACATTCACTTCAAAATAGCCCCCTTGTGCAACTACGCATTTCTTCCAGAGACCGCAAAGATGTTGGAAACATTTCTGGAAGCCATTTTGTGAAAGCCTTTTCAGCTCTTCTGTCACATTCTTTATGTAAGTAGCACCACAAAATCTCCACCCTTTCAGTGCTGATTTTAGTCGAGGGAACAGGTTAAACTTAGCTGAAGCCAGGTCATGAGAGAATGGGGAGATGCTCCAGTGTTGTCACATTGTCCTTTGTTAAGAAATCCTTGACCAAAACCGATCGGTGTGCTGGAGTATTGTCTTGAAGGAGAAATCAACCGTCGTTTCTCCATTGTGGGGACATTTACTTCTGACCGCATCCCTAAGGCGACTAAGGATGTCAGTATACAGTTCTTTATTGACAGTTTTACCTTCAGGGATGAACTCATAATGGACAATGTCCTGGCGGTCAAGAAGAACTTCCAGCATGACCCTTCCTTTACCCCTATGCACTCTAATTTTTTTCCTTCGAGGTGGTGAGGATGATTTCTATTCAAAAGAATGCCGTTTTGTTTGTGGATCGGACAAGTAGCACCAAGTTTCATCTCATGTGACTATGTTGTTAAGGAATTTGTTGCCTATCAGCCATATCGATGAGGTCAACGGAAATGCTCGTTTGTGTTTGTTTTTGTTCGAGTGTCAACAAGCGAGACAACAAATTTAGACAAACGCGGCGCATGTTCAACACATCGCGAAGAATTATCTGAAAACTACCTACAGAAATTCCAACATCTGACGCAATTTGGTCCACATATTTCCTTCTGTCACTTCTCACAGTCTCTCGCACACGCTTGACATGTGCTTCATTTGTTGACCATGACAGGCAACCACTACGCGAATCATCGTCAAAAGTCTCGCGTCCACCATGGAAGCGTTTATACAAGTCATGTACCTGAGACATTTTCATGGCTCTGTTATCATACGATTGCTGCAAAATGGTTCATGTCTCCACTGGAGATTTCTGGAGCCAAACAAAAAATTTGATATTCGTAATTTTTCTCAATTACAGTCGTTTTCAACTGCGACGCGAATTCACGCATACTACAGAAACAAACAACTTCTGTTAAGCCTTCAGAGTTTACGAAATGGCGAAACTATTTCTGTGATGACGTCGTGAGTGGTGGGTGCCACCTTATGAGACAAATTTTAACAAGTTTTGAAGCTACTATGTATACATATGCCTAGGACGATACAATTATTGCCAGGTTTATTTCGAAATGTAAGAAACACGCAGACTAAGGATACACAACCATGTGCAACATCTGTTCAGATCATCAGTAGGCCTATCGACGAAAGGGTCATGCATATGACCGGCCTACAAATATTACAAATAGGCCTGTAATCGAGCAAAGCGTCACTTGATGGCTAACTTCCGGATCTTCTTCCTGCGGCCATTCCACGTCAAAACTGTCATATCAACACGGGTGTGATTATCAAGGCTTCTAGAGATACCGATGTTTGTGCAATGCATCATATGCGCGTGCGCCCGTGTGCGGTTCATCAACTGTGTCGAGTACCCTCACAAAGAATTATGACAATCAGCGGTGTGTGTGTGTCCGTCAAGCATCCTCACAAAGAGCTACGACGTTATCAGCTGTGTGGGACAAGTATCCTCACAAAGAGCTATGATGTTATCATCTGTGTGGGACAAGTATCCTCACAAAGAGCTATGATATTATCATCTGTGTATGACAAGTATCCTCCCAAAGAGCTATAATATTATCATCTGTGTGGGACAAGTATTCTCACAAAGAGCTATGATGTTATCAGCTGTGTGGGACAAGTATCCTCACAAAGAGCTACGATGTTATCATCTGTGTGGGACAAGTATCCTCCCAAAGAGCTATAATATTATCATCTGTGTAGGACAAGTATCCTCCCAAAGAGCTATAATATTATCATCTGTGTGGGACAAGTATTCTCACAAAGAGCTACGACGTTATCAACTGGGTGGGACAAGTATCCTCAAAAAGAGCTAAGATATTATCAGCTGTGTGGGACAAGTATTCTCACAAAGGGCTATGATATTGTCAGCTGTGTGGGACAAGTATCCTCAAAAAAGAGCTATGATATTATCAGCTGTGTGGGACAAGTTTCCTCACAAAAGAGCTATGACATCTGTTTCACACATTCAAATGAAGCTGTCATTAAGAACGGTGTCTACTGCACAACTATATATCTGAACTGACACGCTTTAAATTATGTATTCAGCACAAACGTATCAGTTATGTCAACGTATAAGCGCTTTATTGGTTTACAATGTCATTAAAATCACAGTAGGATATAGAACGATTTTCCATTAATTTGGATGACAAAAGTTCCTACCTTTTTGTCAAACACGTATGTATACGTTTTTCATTTGCCTCTGTATTCAGTGGTCGCGTTTTGTTTTTCCAGTACACTACTTCCATACTACAAAAAATTTACACTTATTTTCTTGATACAAAGTTTATAAAAATATATTCATAAATGTATGTCCTCGGAAGGAAAGAGAAAACCCGTCAACCAACCACTGAAAACTTAATCCCCTTAAATACACACACACACACACATTATACACACACACATGGCGATGCCGATTTCCCTTGCATATTAACAAACCAAATATGGCTACTCGGGTAGGAATATTAGTCATCCTATTACGATCCCTTGGCAAAAGGCATTAAGTTTTCCGAGACACAGAAACCATAACCACAACCCACTCGTAACATGGTAATTGTAATAACAGTGATTCTCGCGTGTCAGTTTAGATTAGCAAACAACATAAATAGAATACATCGTATGGCTGGGATTGAATGGATTCAGTTGCACTCCTCTGGACTGGATGATTTGACGGATACGCTTTTGCTGACAAGTAAGTTGTTTGTTTCCAGTTCAGCTACATAACAGTGAAAGACACGAGTCTTCAGGGATGTTACATCATTTCGACTGGCAAATAGTTACGGGTGTTCCGGACGAGTGTACTGCCTCTCATCTTCTAGGCCCAGCAGTCCAAGAAGAGTGAAAACTAAGGTCAAGAAAAAGCAATGATTATGTGAAAGTTGTAGCACACATTAAAACCCAATGAACTTTTCGAAGGCTGCTTACAAAGCAAAGACGTGCCCTGCTTCGACACTTATTCTATGAAGCACGATCATAAAATGTTGAATCGTCTTCGTTGCAGTGTTACACAAAAGTGTCAAATGGCTAACGACAGGAAAGACACTGGGATATCTCTAAATAATACGATCCCCAAGCAACAATGTTCCCAGTAGGATTTTTTGTCTGTGGCGCCGCAGCCCATCTCCGGCCTACGCCATCTTATTGTTGAGGTTTCTATATCACTCACAGACACACAGAGCCGGTGGGACTCCTCTGAATGAGTGATCAGCTCGTCGCAGATGCCGCTACCTACACAACAAACACAAGAGACGAATATCGACTCCCTCAGCGCGATTCAAACCCACGATCCAAGCACTCAGACCGCTGCAGTCCTACGCCTTGCAAAGCACGTACACCGGAAGCGGCTCTCATCAGAACATGCTTCACACAAAAGATGTGGAACAGGCGCATCACTTTCCGCAGCCCATTTATATGTTCTGAATATTCTACATAACAGTATCTAATTATAGGTTTCGAGATTCCGGACACGACCTAATAGAATGTTTTCGTCTAACATATAATTCAGAAATCAAACGCATAGAATTTTACCGTACGAAAGCACACAACAAAGATGAATGCTCGCTCATTCGTGCGGATAACATCATCGTCCGTTATTTACGACATGTTTCACAACGAACAAATGTCATCTGTGCCCACAATGTTAATAGTTTTTGAACCAATGACTTCCACAAACGTTTGATTTATTCTATACTCTCACGTGGGATATATTCTAGGTACAGTCTGTGTTCCCTCTAACAACAGCGCAGCATTACATACGAATCTGCTACAAGCCAACTCCCCCTTATTCATGTTAGTGGAAAAATTAGTAATGTTTTAAACTCTTCCTAAAGCACGTAAGTTTTGATCTGGAGGATCACTGCCACCCTGACGCGGCGAAACTCCCACTGTTTCCAAATTTCTTCCCACTCTATATTCCCTTTTTATGCTAAGCTATGCTGCAGCAAGGAAGAACACTCTGCGGATTCCAGTCTGATTAATGTGACTGGGCTGATTAACCCTCACAGGCACCAGAAAAAAAACAGGCATTTTGCAAATAACTTTTGTCAGTAATTCCCCGACATACAGCTAAAAAAAAGATCCTACTCTAATTTACAACCTACACAAACGGCAAGTAGCAGCTGCTCTTAATGACTGGCTGCACCAAGAACGGAGTGAAATAACTGCAAGTTTTGACCCTCAATCGCCACCCGTTCCATTTCGAATCTTTAATTCTTGCTGCTGACATATGCCCCTATTGACAGCTACACTGTGGTTCAAACCCACACGACCTGCTCTCCTACATTTTCTGGCAGTCTTGAGAAATTTTTTATAGCGTTTGACAAATCCTATCGCTCTGCTAGCGTTTGTAGTACCACTCAGAAGGAAATAAACTGTAGACGTCTTTGCGGCAATGGGACCTGCAGATGATGGTGATAACAATAACCTTAAAACAACTACCATTGTAACCCCACTCAGTAAAATTGTCCTTCCTTTATTAAAAAATGATGTTACCAGTGTAACTACAGCAAAAGTCATCAAACTGAAGACACTACAGATGTTTCCACATAAAAGGGGCGGCATTCATGATTACCACCACACATAAATTGTGTCTTATTTTATTCAAAGATACAGCATCAAACACTGTATTCGAAAATTAAGTTTTTTTTTTTTTGTGGCGCTGCGACCCAACGCGGGCCATTGCCTCCTCATTCACGAGGTTTCTAGATCACAGACAAAGACGCACCACAGTCGGTAGGACTCCTCTGGACGAGTTATAGACTCGCCGCAGAAACCTCTATCTGACAACACACAACACCCACAACAGACAAACATCCATGCCCCCGGTGGGATTCGAACCAAAATCTCAGCAGGCGAGCGGCCGCAGACCTACGCCGTGGACCGCGCGGCCACTGGTCCGGCATTCGAAAGTTAAGTATGCAATAAAAATAAAGAAGTATAACTAGATTTGTGACATCTTCCGTAAAATATGTTTGCTAAAACACGTTATTGAAGGAAAGAAAGATAGAAGGATATAGGTGACGGCAAGACAAGGAAGAACATGGGAGCAGATGCTGGATGGCCTTAGGGAAAGGACAGGATATTGTAAATTGTAAGAGGAAGCACTAGATCGTAGCCTGTGCAGAGCTCGCTTTGGAAGAGGCTATGGACCTGTCGTAAGAAAGGCTACGGAATGAATGAATCAATGGACGGATGAATCAATGAAGAAATAAGCACTCCCGTTATATAGGTCTGGGTGTCGATTAACGGCAAGATAATTGCGAACACTGAACTGGAAAGTGTGTGGAAGCAAGCTCTCGTGTCACACTTTACGGTGCAGCAATGACACCAATTCGACTACAGGGACATGGTAAAATCTGCGACCGGAACGTGTAACCTCGAGGCCGAGAAATAAACCCTAAAGCTGCCGACTATGACGCCGAAGTGTGAACCACTCAAACCTCAACTTTCCCTCGTACTCAGAGGCAACCTGGTGATGAGATGTGATGAGCTTATTTATCATGACGTAGAAACACAAAGAAAGGTGTCATGTCAAGTTACCGCGCCTCCCAAAAGTGAAAAAAGTAACACTGTCAAAAGCAACTGTCCAATCCATGCACATCCGCCGGCCCAACACTGTCACTAAAGCAATATATGGCCAAATAAATTCTTTATTTGGTCCGGGTGATATAGCCCCTATTAAACTTCCCGCAGCAACAAATCTCCTTGAAAGGACTGATTTGGACTGCCTTGCAGACACTCAGAGCACTGTGACAGAAGTACTGGAAGCTGTTCCAAGTAATGACTCCCAGCAGTGTTTCCAGACACGACAGACAAGCTGGAATGTCAATATGAAGTTAGAAGGTGATTGCTTTGCACACGACCTCACTCATTGGCAGTTAATGGCACATTTTCCTTTTACACACTACGCCAGTCCTCCTACGTGGGCTCTTATGTGGTTGCCCAAATTCTGGCGTTCCCCTTAATCCAGTTACCGGTCTGCATTTACCACAGCATTTATGGACACTTTTAAGGATATGAATCAATACACATATTTTTCCTGTAACAAAACTCTGCTAATCACCATCTGTCTTTCGCAGAACTATTACAGGAACGTAAGCGTCTGCGTATAAAATAATGGCACATTACCAGCATTGTCTGTATTTTACACACATAACTCATCACGATGCTTGACAGGTACAAATCTGTTACTAAGAAAGCAGTGCATAGACAGCAATTCATTTCATTATTCTCTAAATCAAACACATTTTAACGAAAGTTGTAGGTAGGCCTTAATGTGATCAACATCTAAAATCATGTGACAGTTTAATGTGAGGCTACAATACGCAGGTTTTAAAAAAGAAATCAACAACATTACGTATGAGCTTCGGGCACATTAGAGTTCACAGTGGAGCTATACGGACCAAAATTTAAGGCATCCGACAGACCAAACACTTAATGCAAATAGCCGAATAATACTGAAGGCCCGTTGGGCCGTATAGATTGATTGCATTCCCCCTGTTATGAGCCATACACAAGCTGCTAGAAGCCCAGAACTATATAACGAAGTTCACTCGGCTGATTCGCTGTTCCTTCTCTACTGCACAGCACGTTATGTCTTGAACCAAGCAATTTCGTTGCAACTACCCGAAAACCTGACTGTCGGCTTACTTCCGAGTATAATCAACAAAATCCATTATAAATACAGTGCGACGTTAATACGTGGAATACTATTATCCCATAATATAATTTTGATGTTTCCGACAGGTAGGTGTTCTTCACATAAATTGTTTTAAATAACACTGAAAAGCTTTTCAATATCAAGAACTCATAACGATTAAAAAATACGGATGAAGAGCGACTCGATTGAATGAAGAACAAGAGCATAGTTGCAGCTTTAAATTTGATCCGCCGTCACAAAATACAACCCGGACTGTCCCATGTGACAACATCCTAGCAGCATGGGTGCACATACCGCCCGCACTATAAGCCACACAGATTACGTTCCAATACAAGCCCACCGTTTAAATATTATGACGCCAAAACAACCTAACAAGCATGTAAACAGCGGAAAAAAAAATTAAAACTCCGAGGATAACAGATAATCGACGTAGCCTGTATGTAAATAATGCGGAAAAGTCCAACTAAGAAGCCCAATTTTATCCGTCGCGGCAATTTCAATCACGACGTCGCGTACATTAAACTATTAACCGTTTGGAGACGGAAATTATCTAAGGTGTACATTAAGCCAATTCCCGTGTCCGTTACGAAGAACAAAATGTTAAAGCTGTTTAGGGGAACGACTCTGTGTTTGTTGCGAGATCCATGCCACGAACACTCTGTGGCAAAGCGCACAGTTTCTTTCATGTTTCAGCCGGTGGGACATGAGTGTACACTTATCAGTGCGTCTTTAGAAGTCAACAGAACTCTTCTTGCAATGAACGACACATACACGCTTCTGTCATGAAGGGCTTCGGTCCTTGATAATCGCAGGCTTCCGACCTTTCAATCTAACTACCTGTATATTCTAAATTATGCACGCTGAATACATAAACAAAAGAACACGTGAAGGCTTCCATTTTCCGAATTAAATTCACCATCGAAAGTAGTAAGGTCTTTTTGTAATGTATTCATGCAAGACAAACAATCATTAACTAAATTAAATAGACATCTAACAAAATATGAAAGAGCGACGATTCATGCCCTAACGGCAGACAATTAGGCCTAACGTCAAGGAACGCCGTCAGTTGCCGTCAACACTTCGACGCCTGCTGCATTATGCATTACAACACAAGCTCAAGGACACAGAGCCACTAAATTCCCGTTTGTAAATATGCAGTACAGCACGGCTGATGTGTTTTATTCATGCTCTGTTAGACTCCAGTTGAAATGTGATGGCACACGGTGACGCATGGGAGGGGAAGTGAAGGGGAAACTGGCGAATGGAGTGGGTAGCCAGTACCCTTCACACTACCTCGGAACATGGTGTGTCCAGCATTACTACCGCCGATGCGCACACCTCGGCTGCCAGTAGTCGACTGAACTGACGCCACCGCCGATTTAAATTGACTCGTCCGTTTCGCCGAAAGGCGAAATCTGGTTTCTGTGCGTGTGCCGTCACATTTCAACTGGCCTCTAAAAACTGAAGAATGATGTGGACTGGGCATGTGGCACGTATGGGGTATAAGAGAGTTGCACACAGGGTTTTGGTGAAGAGATCGGAGGGAAAGGGAATACTTGGGAGACCTTGGCGTACGTGGAAAGATAATATTGAAATGGAGTTTCAAGAAGTCGAATAGGGAGGGGGACTGGATTGATCTGGCTCAGAATAGGGACAGGTGGCGGGCACTTGCGAACGCGCTAATAAACCTTCGGTTTCCGTAAAATGAGGGGGATTTCTTGAATAGCTGAGAACCGGTTAGCTTCTTGGGAAGGACTCTGATCCACGAAGTTAGTTAGGTTGTTAGTCAGTTATCTCCGAAGCAACAAGTTTACAGTGCTACCTGCGCACTTTCTACTTATCTGCCGACTAGCGTATCTTTTTCGTATCAGCCTGTATTTGTCCGAGAATTTCCCCACTCCAAGCGAATACAAGAGATATCGCGACAAGGCGGTACACGGCAACTTACAGATCACCGCACATTCATCTTCCTACTTAACGGGCTGGGTAATCAAAGAGTAACGGTTCGATTGCCGACGAGGGCACGAGACTTTTCTTCTCTCCAGACCCGATCGACGGGCCACCCAGCCCCGTATTCAATGGGGATCTGACGCTCCTTCCCCTGGGGTAAAGTGGCAGAAGCGCAAGGCTGACAACTCACCTCCATCTAATGTCAAGGATAATAATGAATTAAGCTACACCTACACTCCCCCCTGTGCCTAAATGACGAGCAAATGAACAACTTTACACTAACGATAATCACTTGTCTCCTTCGATACAACAAAACGCACGCCCTTAAATAATTGTCAGAGCAAAAAATTGTATTTCGTTGTAGATACCCTATGCTATGCACTTCCTTTACGTGAAGGGCAGTCAGTCTTTTCTATCTCGTTTCTCGTCATTAGAAAGAAACTTTGCGTCAATCAAGTGCACGTAGTAGCTCAGTAAATATGGTATACTAACAGTTAATAACGCCTAGACTATTGCTGTCTTCGGTTGCTTTTCGCCTCTCAGTTGCACGCCAACAAAAAAAATCCCTCTCACGTCATTTAGAGCGAGCGTGCGTGCTACCGACCGCTACTTCAACTATAACCTTTTCACATATTCAATATTTATGTACGGACGTCTAAAAATATGTTTCCATACTCATGTAAAATGGTATGGACTGCCATTAAGTTTAGGCCAAACTTCAGGATAGTTCCTTATCTTAGTTGGCTTCTACATAACAATTTTTTATTACATTAATTCTACAAGATATGAGTACAAGCGAATAAATTGAAAATAAGCACTATTATTTTCGAATCTCGATCTAAAAGATTGCATCGCATTTCTTGTTTGAAAACTTTCATTTTTTATTTAAATATGTTCGGACTGATGCAGGGTTATAGCGCTCTGACTGACAGAATGAAAGCATACACATATGCATTATTGTATAACGTATGTGCTAAGACGCCAAGTTAGAACACGTCAAAAACAATGGCTCAACAGACGAAAAGCGACACAAACGACCAACTTCATCTACTTCTTCGCGGTTTATGGAACGGCGCCATCGATACTTGAGATTCTGCAGTGTCCAGTGGCAAGACAAGTGAATAACGAAATGGCAAGAGAAAAAGAAGATCGTGACCCAGCTGAAGGCACTATACCGACATCTATCTGGATTAAGGGAAATCAGGAGATCTCAGTCAGAACAGTCAGTTGAGCCACCGGAGATCTCGATTAGACAAAAATACGAGAGTGACGTGAAGTTCCATTTAAGGATTGAGGCAAACTAACAGTGCCGATTTTTTTGTCAGAATGGAATGTCAAAATCCCACTGGAACTCCTTAAATCAGACAACACAGCACGTGTACCCCAATATCCTACGCAGTCTCTCGAAGTTTTAGAAAATGTGTGCTTAGTGTTGAGGTGAAAAAAATTTTCCAAAAATGTACAAGCCACTTCAAAATTCTAGGCGCCCTCCTAAGGGCCCACAAATATTAGGCACCACCGTAACAAATTTAGTCGTCAAGGCGAGACCTGACGCCCAATATCTGTGCAGCTCTGCCTTAATAGAACAACACTCCAAGTTTTTGTTACATGCCTTACAGGTGCTCGGTGCTCTATATGTGCACCCTTTGTGATTCTACAAACATCAACACGATAATCGAGTTCGTTCCAAACTGTTTGTAGCATGTCAGCGGTGATGGTTTCAATGGCGGTTCTGATTCGTACCTTCA
>Ga0136643_10011449_pt1 | contig 13160 bp, 10 predicted proteins | sample TergutLab28metaG_FD_96883 | JGI IMG/M metagenome (GOLD analysis project Ga0136643, IMG submission 96883) | Labiotermes labralis P1 segment gut microbial communities from Petit-Saut dam, French Guiana - Lab288 P1 (version 3) (version 3) | ecosystem: Host-associated > Arthropoda: Insects >...
CTATAAGAAGCCGAATGATTGATAAAATTATTAATGATTATACAAAGGTGTTTAAATGTACTTAAAAAGAATAGAAATGATTGGATTTAAATCATTTCCAGAAAAAATAAAACTCGAATTTAATAAAGGTATCACAGCAGTTGTTGGGCCTAATGGTAGTGGCAAAAGTAATATTTCTGATGCTATTAGATGGGTTTTAGGCGAGCAAAGTGTAAAAAGCCTTAGGGGATCTAAGATGGAAGATGTTATCTTTGCAGGCACTTCCAACAGAAAACCCTTGGGCTTTGCTGAGGTTTCACTTGTTTTAGACAATGCCGACAAAACTATGAAAATAGATTTTTCAGAGGTTATAGTTACAAGGCGTCTTTATCGCTCGGGAGAAAGTGAATACAAACTAAACGGTGTAAGCTGTAGGCTTAAAGATGTTCATGAGCTTTTTATGGATACAGGAATTGGGCGTGAAGGGTATTCGATAATAGGGCAGGGTAGAATTGAAGAAATTCTTGCATCTAAAGGTGAAGAACGCAGGCACATTTTTGAAGAAGCTGCTGGAATTGTAAAGTTTAAAACACGCAGGCATGAGGCCATAAATAAACTAGAAAAAGAAAAACAAAATATTATAAGACTTAATGACATTATAGACGAAATTGAAAATAATTTATCACCTTTAGAAATACAAGCAGAAAAAGCTAAAGAATATTTGGCCTTTTTTGAGAATTTAAAGCTTACTCAAATTAACATTTTTTTAAATTTAGCAGATTCTATTTCTGAAAGGATAGAAAAAATTGACCTAAACTTAAATCATGTAAGCAGCCAAATTATTGAGTATGATGATGCTAAAACTCAAACCGATGCTAAAATTTTAGAGATGAAAAGTTTTATTGAAAATACGGAACAAGAAATTAAAGTAATTACTAATTGTTTAACTGAAAATACTACAGAAATTGAAACCATTAAAAATAATATAAAACTTAAACAAGCCGAAAAAGAACATTTTTACTCAGATATTAGTTTTTACGAAAAAGAGCTTGAAATTAAAAAAAGTGCTGTTGAAGAATATTCAAAAAATTTAGATTTGCATCAAGAAAATATCAAAAGATTCAGTTTAGAGTTTAGTAAAAAAAATGATGAGCTTAATAAAGCTAGCCAAGAGTTTGAAGAATTTCAAATAGAAACTTCTGAATATGAAGTAAAGCTTGAAGAGCATAACGCAGAAATTTTAAAGCAAGTTACAACTCTGTCAGATATTAAAAATAGCTATAATAATACCGAAAACTTATATAATCAAACAGAAGAAAAGAAAGAACTTTCAGATGAAGAAGTAGACCAATTAGAAAGCTCTTTAAATATAAAAAATCATCTTTTTTCTGATTATTCTAATAAGCTTGTAGAAATTAATAAAAATAAAACTAGTATAGCAAATAATATTTCTACACTTGCATCTGAAAATAGAGAACTTACAGATAGAGAGGCTAGCTTAACAAATGAACTAAACCATACATTAAAAGAAAAAAATGAAAATTCTTCTAGGCTAAAACTTTTAAAAGAGCTTGAGGAAAAATTTGATGGCTATAATAAATCTGTTAAAAGCTTATTGCAACATTTGGCAACAAAAAACTTAAAAGGAATTATTGCCCCAGTTGGCGAAATTATTTCTGTAGAAAAAAAGTATGAATTAGCCATAGAAATCGCTTTGGGTAATGCTCTTCAAAATATCGTTACAGAAACTGAAGAAGATGCAAAAAAAGGTATCGAAATATTAAAATCAAATAAATGGGGTAGGGCAACTTTTTTGCCTATAAGTTTGATTAAAGAACGTCCTATTGGCAAAGATAGGAGTGACATTCTTAAAGAATACGGGGTTTTAGGTATTGCTGACGAACTAATAGAGTTTTTGCCAAAATATAAAAATATTATTTCTAACATTTTAGGTAGAACAATTATAATTGACAATATAGATAATGCCGTATTATTATCAAAAAAACATGAAAATCAATATAAAATAGTTACCTTAAATGGTGATATTATTAATGCTGGCGGCTCTATAACTGGTGGAAGCCTTTCTGCAAAATCAACCAACATTTTTGGCAGAGTAAGAGAGATTGAAGAGCTTTCAAAAAAAATAGATGATATTTCTAAAAGTGAAGCTAAATTAAGAGAAAATATTCTTTCAGTACAAAAGCAGCTTGAAATAATACGAGTACAAGAGAATGGCGAAAAAGATGAACTTCACAATATTGAGATAGAAGAAGTTAAGCTTAACCAAAACTCTTCGCAATTGGAAAATGAAATGACCAGCATTAAAGACAAAATTTTTGTATTAAATACACAAAATCAAGCTTTAATGCAGGAAATAATAAATATTAATAATGACCTTAGACAAAAGCGAGAAGAAGAGGCTAAGACTGAAAAACTCATCCAAGAGCTTAAAGAAAATTTAAATAAATTGGGAGATAAAATATCAGATTATAAAATTGAAAAGGACGAAAAAAGCACAAAAATTACAAACTTAAAGATTGAACTAAGCGTAACTCAAGAAAAGCTTAACCATGAGGAAAGCGATGTTTTAAGGCTTGAAAAAGAAATAGCTGAAAACAATTTATCTTTGTCAAAATATACAAATGATATTGCTTCTAAACGTAAAAAAATTGAAAATAATGAAGTTGAAATAACAAAGCTTGAAACCACGATTATAGAACTCACAGAAAAAGGTGACAGCTTAAAAAAAGAAATTAATGAGATTTCTGAAAACAATTTAGCCTATAATACAAATTTAGCTGAGAAGGAAGAAACCTCAAAGAATTTGTTTATAGAAATTTCTAATCTGACAAATGAAAAAAATAGATTAGAAATAACAAAAGAAAACATGGATATAGAGGTTAGAAAGCTCTATGACCAAATGTGGGATGAATATGAAATAACCTACCAAGAAGCTAAAAATTACCCTAAAATAGATAAATCTTTGAATATACTACAAAGTGAAGAGCGTAGCCTTAAAAATAAAATTAGAAACCTTGGAAATGTAAATGTTAATGCCATAGAAGAATATAAACTCCTTAAAGAGCGTTACGAGTTTTTATTTTCTCAACGAGAAGATATTATACTCGCCGAAGAAAAGCTAAAAGAAATTATACTAAAACTTACAGAGCTTATGTCATCACAGTTTTATGAGAATTTTAATATAATTTCTGAAAACTTTTCAAAAGTTTTTGCAGAAATGTTTGGTGGTGGTAAGGCATATCTAAAATTATCTGATAAAGATAATATATTAGAGTCTGGCATTGAAATTATCGCACAGCCACCAGGTAAAGTATTGCAGAATATGAGCCTTTTATCGGGTGGAGAGCGTGCACTTACTGCAACAGCATTGCTTTTTGCAATTTTGAAAATGAAGCCATCGCCGTTTTGTATTTTAGACGAGGTCGAAGCTGCACTCGACGATGCAAACGTCGTGCGATACGCAAATTATCTGAAAAATTTTGCAGATAATACGCAGTTTATTTTAATAACTCATAGAAAAGGTGTGATGGAAGCGGCAGATATATTGTACGGTATAACAATGCAAGAACAAGGAGTTTCTAAGCTTGTAAGTATTAAATTTGAATAGGTGTAAAACAATTTAATAAAATAAAAATTTGAATAGAGGGTAGTAAATATGAGTTTTTTAAAAAAAATACTTAATAAAAATGAAAAAGCAGAAAAAGAGGAAATTATAGAAGTAGAAGTTAAAGATGAACAAAATAAAGAAGAATCTAAAGAAGGTCTATTCAAAAAAATGTTTTCGGGCCTTGAAAAAACAAGGAAAAATATTTTAAGCAACGTAGAAAATGTACTTAAAAGCTTTGCAAAAATAGATGATGATATGTTTGAAGAGCTTGAAGAAGTCTTAATAATGGCTGATATTGGTGTAGAAACTTCTACAACTATAATAGAAGCTGTTAAAGATAGAGTTAGAAAAAATAAAATTGATGAAGTTGAAGCTATTAAAAATCTTATTTCCTTGGAAATAACAGAAATGCTTAAAAGTGATAACGAAGAATTTGAAATTAAGTCGCCAGCAGTCATTCTTGTAATTGGCGTAAATGGTGTAGGCAAAACTACTTCAATTGGCAAGCTTGCATATAACTTTAAATCAGAAGGTAAAAAAGTTATCTTAGCCGCCGCTGATACTTTTAGAGCTGCTGCAATAGACCAATTGGAAATTTGGGCCAGCAGAAATGAAATTGATATAATTAAACATCAAGAAAATTCTGACCCTGGTGCAGTTGTATTTGATGCAATAAAAGCGGCAAAGGCAAGGCACGCAGATATTTTGATTTGTGATACTGCTGGAAGGCTCCATAACAAGAAAAATTTGATGGACGAACTTTCAAAGATTTATAAAATAATTAATAGAGAATATACAGAAGCACAGCTAGAAGTTTTTCTTGTTCTAGATGCAACAACAGGACAAAATGCACTACAGCAAGCAAGATTATTTAAAGAAGCTGCTGACTTAACAGGTTTGATATTAACAAAGCTTGATGGAACAGCCAAAGGCGGAGTTATTATTGCTATAAAGAATGAGCTTGATGTGCCAGTTAGATATATTGGTGTTGGTGAAAAAATTAATGATTTAGAAGTGTTTAATGCAGAAGAATTTGCAAAAGCTCTATTTGGTAATAGTGCAGAAGAAACAGATATTTAGTAAAGTATCTGTTTCTTCTGCACTATTATCTATTCGCAAAACACAACTTTTGCGAAGTATTTTCATTATAGTGTTCCAATTTTACAACTAATTTATACATTAAAATAAAGTCAACTGATCTGTTTCAGGAATTCCATCTAAAACACCATTATTTTTTAAAAGCTCTAAAACACCTTTTGTTACTTTTGTTCTTTGTCTAAACTCTTCTACAGTAAAAAATTCTCCTCCATCTAGTCTAGCATCTACAATATTTTGTGCAACAGTTTCACCAAGCCCCTGTATTGACGATAACGGCGGCATAATTCCTGCATCTACAATTTTAAACTTTGTAGCGTCTGCTTCGTATAAGTTTAAAGGTGCAAAATTAAGTTTTCTTGCATACATTTCATTGACAAGCTCTAAAGTTGTTAAAATACTTTTATCTTTAGCTGTGACATCATTTCCTAAGGATTTTATGCGGGTTATCTCGTCTTTTACAATATCTTTGCCTTTACACATAAGTTCGTAATCAAAATCTTCAGATTTAACTGAAAAAGTTGCCGCATAAAAACTATATGGATGATGCAGTTTAAAATAAGCAATTCTAACAGTCATCATAACATATGCAACGGCGTGCCCTTTAGGAAACATATATTTTATTTTTTTGCAAGAACTAATATACCATGCAGGAATATTGTATTCTTCCATAATTTTTTCTTCTTCTGCGGTTAGTCCCTTGCCTTTTCTAACATTCTCCATAATTTTGAAGGATTCATCTCTAGGTAAGCCACTTGCTATAAGATAAACCATAATATCATCACGAGTTGGGATAACATCTTTAAGTGTGCAAGTTTTATTTTTAATAAGCTCCTGTGCATTATTTAACCATACATCTGTTCCGTGAGAAAGCCCCGAAATTCTAACAAGCTCACCAAAAGTTTGAGGATTAGTATCAATAAGCATTTGACGAACAAATCCTGTTCCAAACTCTGGAAGTCCTAAACTTCCAGTTTTGCAGTCAATATCAAACTCATTAACTAACATTGCTTCAGGGCTTGTAAAAAGACTCATAACCCTTTTATCAGAAAGTGAAACATCTTGCGGATTTATACCTGTAAAGTCATGCAACATACGAATTATTGTAGGAACATCATGCCCGAGTATATCAAGTTTTAAAAGCCTTCCACTTATAGCATTATAATCGAAATGTGTTGTTACAACACTAGTTTTCATGTCATTTGCAGGCCTTTGAATTGGGCAAAATTCGTATATAGAGTTTTCGGCAGGTACAACCATAAGACCACCAGGATGTTGCCCTGTAGTTTTTTTAATGCCTGTACAACCGTTTTTAATTCGCTCAATTTCTGCTTTTCTTGAGTTAATTCCACGCTCGTCCATATATTTTTTTACATAACCAAAGGCTGTTTTATCGGCAAGTGTGCCAATTGTTCCAGCTTTAAATACATGGTCTGACCCAAATAATTCTTCTGCATAAGCATGTGCTTTTGCTTGGTATTCTCCTGAGAAATTAAGGTCTATATCGGGTTCTTTATCGCCATCAAACCCAAGAAATGTTTCAAAAGGAATATCATGCCCATCTCTTTCTAATAAGCTTTCACAAACAGGGCAATTTTTATTAAGCATATCACACCCTGAACCTCCGGGATTTTCTTTTTTAAAAGCCAAAACATCTTCAGAATCAAAATCAGAAAACTTACAAGTTTTGCACAAATAATGTGCAGGTAAAGGATTAACTTCTGTGATCTCTGCCATAGTTGCAACAAAAGAAGACCCAACAGAGCCACGAGAGCCAACCAAATACCCGTCATCTAGCGATTTTTTAACCAACTTTTGTGCAATTATATACATAACAGCAAAGCCGTTTTTTATGATAGAATCAAGCTCACGGTTAAGCCTATCTTCAACAAGCTTTGGTAACGGTTCGCCGAAAAATTCTTTTGCACGCCTTGTTGTTATTTCTCTAAGCTCTTCATCAGAGCCTTCTATTTTGGGTGGAAAAGTGCCATCAGGTATTGGTTTTATTTTCTCAATCAAATCTGCTATTTTATTAGTGTTTGTAATTACAACTTCCTTAGCTGTTTCTTCACCTAAAAAGCTAAATTCTTCAAGCATTTCTTCAGTGGTTCTAAAATATAATGGTGCTTGATTATCAGCATCAGAAAAGCCACCACCAGCCATTATAACACGGCGATACAATTCGTCTTCTGGCTCTAAAAAATGCACATCACAAGTTGCAACAACAGGTTTTCCAAATTCTTTACCTAATTCTACAATTTTTTTATTTATATCCATAAGCTCTTGGTTTGAGGCAACTGTTTTTTCACGAACTAAGAATGCAGTATTTTCAATAGGCTGAATTTCAAAATAATCATAAAATTCGGCAAGCTCAGCAAAATAATCTTTAGGTTTGTTATCCAATATTGCTCTATAAAATTCGCCAGATTCACAAGCAGTTCCAATTATGAGCCCTTCTTTAAACTTTAAGTATTCGCTTTTAGGAATTCTCGGTCGTCTATGATAATACTCGATATGTGACTTGCTTACAAGCTCATATAAATTTCTAAGACCTATTTGATTTTTTACAAGTATAACCGCATGGTTTGCCCTTAGCTTGCTTTTATTTATATTTTTGCTTGCCAAGATATTTATATCCTGCAAAGAATTTATCCCTTGATTTTTAAGTATTTCAGTACACTTTAGAAATATTTCTGCTGTTGCTATTGCATCATCTACAGCTCTGTGGTGATTATCAAGCTTTACACCTAAGTGGTTTGCAACCAAATTAAGCTTATGGCTTTTAAGCTCTGTAAAAAGAGTTCTAGAAAGTTCAACAGTATCTAAAACGGTATTTTCCACCTCTTTATCTGGAAGAACTCTTCTAACTGCACTCTTTAAAAAGCCTACATCAAAGCTTGAATTATGTGCAACTAAAACAGCATTTCCAATAAATTCATAAAATTTAGGAATAACATCTTTTTCTAAAGGCTTTCCAACAAGCATTTCATCAGTAATCCCAGTAAGACTCGTTATTTTTTTAGGAATAGGAACATTTTGATTAATAAAAGACGAAAACTTATCAACAATTACTCCATTTTTAACCTTAACTGCTCCAATTTCAATGCAAACATCAATTTCTTTTGAGAAGCCTGTGGTTTCAACGTCAAAAACAACAAACTCACCATCTAAAGTTTGCCCTCTTGCACTTTGAACAACAGCACCCATATCATTTATTAAGTAGCACTCAACACCATAAATTATTTTAATATCTTTGCCTGCCGAAGCCGTCATTGCTTCTGGGAAAGCTTGTAAAACTCCATGGTCGGTTATAGCAATTGCCTTATGGCCCCATTCAAGTGCCCTTTCTATATAGGCTTTTGTGGAGGTTACAGCATCCATAGCACTCATTTGCGTATGTAAATGTAGCTCAACACGCTTAACTTCAGCGTTATCTATACGTTTTTCTTTTGTATCACTCTTACCTTTTCCAATTTCATTTGCCATTACAACAATTTCTTTTGAAAATTCGTCAAACTGAACTTTGCCATATACTGATATAAAGCTTCCTTTTTTGATAAGCGACTTAGCCTCTTCACTATATTCGTCAGGTTTTAAAAAGAATTTTACTGTTATTGAATTTGTTCCATCTGTCATATCAAAAGTTACAATGTAAAGCCCATTTTTTGTTTCCTTAGTAGTTGTTTGAAAAATTTGGCCCTCAATAAAAATATCATCACTAACTTCAATTGTTTCATTAAGTTTTGTAATAATACCAGACATTTCATGATTAATTTTCAATTTACTTCTGCGGCGTTTTTGTGGTGCCTTGTGTGTTTCTGTAGAAGATTCTTCCGCTTTATCTTCATTTAACACGACTTCATTTATGTAGTCTTGATATAGTTTATTTTCAAATTCTTGCTTTTTTTCTAAGTGTTTTTGCGATTCTTCTTCGTCAAATATTTTCTCTGTAAATCTAACACTAAAATTGACTAGAAACCTATCATTTATCAGTTTTTGAATAGCCTTATCTATTTGTTTTTTTGAAAATATAAATAAGCCTTTTGTTGGCAAAGCAACTTCAAGGTGGTTTGTAGTAATCGTATATTCAGCATTTTCGGCTATCTTGTAGCATAACGGACTTATTTCGTTAATTGCGTATAAAATATTTTCCCAATAGTTTTTAATTTTGTCTTCAAGATTTATGTATCTAAGGTTTACATTAATTTTACTCATTAAAGGAAACTCTTGATAAAGCTTATCACTAATTTCTTTTACTAAGCTTTCGTGAATAATTTTATAAGATAAAACTTCAACATTCATAGTAAAATCAGCTTTATTTATATGTATTTTCTCAACTTCTGCATCAGAAAAAGATTTTCTAGCTTTATCAGAAAATTTTATCTTTTGAAATACCTTATTAAAGTTTTTATCTTTCACTTTTTCCATACTCATATTACAACTTCTCTATTTCTTTAATTAATTCTTCAGCCAAATTTTGCTCAGGAACCTTTCGCATAACTTCTCCTTTTTTAAAGATAATCCCCTCGCCTTTTCCGCCTGCAATGCCTAAATCGGCCTCACGAGCCTCACCTGGGCCATTAACAACACATCCCATTATGGCAACTTTTATATGCTTATCAATATGTTTGCACTTATCTTGAACCTCATTAGCAAGAGAAATTAAATCAATTTCAGTTCGCCCACAAGTTGGGCAAGAAATAAACTCAATTCCAAATTTTCTTATGCCAATGCTTTTTAAAATTTCTTTTGCACAAATAATTTCACGAACAGGGTCACACGTAAGCGAAACTCTCACCGTATCCCCTATTCCCATAAGTAAAATTGCACCTATTCCGACGGCAGATTTTATACTGCCAGCATATTCTGTGCCCGATTCAGTAATTCCTACATGTAGCGGATAGTCAACTTTTTCGCTCATCATCTTATAGGCCTCAACCGTTTCTATTACAGACGATGCTTTAAGCGATATAAGTATTTTATCGTACCCAAACTCTTCTATGTAACTTGCATGTGTTAATGCACTTTCAACCATTGCTTCGGCTGTTGGTCTTTTATATTTCTCTAAAATATGCTTTTCAATAGAACCCGAATTTACACCAATTCTTATAGGGATAGAGCGCTCTTTTGCTTTTTCTACTACTTGCCTTATACGTTCTTTATCACCAATATTGCCTGGGTTTAATCTAAGTTTATCAACGCCATTTTCTATAGATTTTAAAGCAAGCCTATAATCAAAGTGAATGTCTGCTGCAAGCGGAATTTTGATTTGTTTTTTTATTTCTTTTAAAGCCTCTGCCGCCTCTAAATCAGGAATTGCAACTCTTATTATTTCACAACCAGCATCTTCTAAAGCTTTAATTTGGGCAACAGTTTTTTTTACATCTCTTGTGTCAGTATTTGTCATAGACTGTATAGAAATGTCGCTAAAACCACCAACTTTAACATCACCAATGTTAACAAGCTTTGTTTTTTTTCTTTTAATCATTAGAAACATCCACCCATTTGTATTTTCTAAGCTCACCCTCTAACAAAAGTCCTTTAAAGTTTTGCTGCCTTAATGCTTCGTACAACACTATAGAAGCCGAAGTAGAAAGATTTAACGAACGATGCTTTTCGTGCATAGGGATACGTATGCACGTTTCGGGATATTGTATTAAAATTTCTTCTGGTGTGCCAGAACTTTCTCTGCCAAACATTATAAAGCTATCTTCTTCATAACAAACATCGCTATACAAATTTTTTGCTTTTGTGCTGGCTATATATATCATTGGATTATTGTTTTTTTCAACAAAATCTGCAAAATTTTCGTAGTAATAAACTTCAAGATCTTGCCAATAATCAAGTCCCGAACGTTTTATGCTTTTATCATCTATTTCAAAGCCTAATGGCTTAATTAAATGTAATTTAGAATCCGTTGCAACGCAGGTTCTTCCTATATTTCCTGTATTAAATGGTATTTCTGGCTCTAAAAGAACTATATTCAAAAAAATCACCTCTAATATATTTTAACACAATTGCTATGTTAAAACAATAACATAAATTAACATTGACTAGCTTCTAAAAATGTTTTATAATCAATTTGATAATAATTATTAATTGGAGGTATAACTGTGGATTCGACTGCAACTATGCTAAAAAATAAAGGCCTTAAGGTAACACCACAGAGAATTGCTGTTTTTAATGCTTTAGCAAGCACTGATAAACACCCAACAGCAGAAACATTATATAAAGCTATAAAAGAAACACACCCATATATAAGCTTTGCAACGATTTACAAAAATTTAGAAACATTAAAGAACCTTAATCTTGTACAAGAATTTAGTGTTGGAGAAGATTCGCTTAGATACGATGCTACGGTCGAGGCACATCCCCATTTTATTTGTAGTACCTGCAATGAAGTTTTAGATTTACCTTGTACCCTATCTGGCAAAACTTTTGTAGCTGATATGGTTGAAAAATCTAAGCATAAAATAGACAAAGAGCATTTTATGTTTTTTGGAATTTGTGAAAATTGCTTATAGCAAGTCTGGACGTTTCTTTTGTGTGCGTAAATATGCTTGCTCTTTTCTCCATTTTTCTATCTCTGAATGATTGCCCGATAATAAAACATCGGGTACTTTTTTTCCTAAAAACTCACTTGGTCTTGTGTATTGCGGATATTCTAAAAGCCCATCTGAAAAACTCTCGTCAATAAAAGACTCTTCTTTACCTAAAACACTTGGAATAAGCCTAGAAACTGCATCAATAATTATCATTGCTGCAAGCTCTCCGCCAGTAAGCACAAAATCTCCGATAGAAATTTCCTCATCTACAATTTCCTCAATAACTCTTTCATCTACACCTTCATAATGGCCACAAATTATAACTAAATCATTGAGCTTTGAGTATTCTTCGGCTATTTTTTGTGTAAAAGGCTTGCCTTGAGGTGTTACATAAACAACTTTTCTATTTTTCGACAACCCTTCTTCAATCGACTTATAACTTTCATAAACAGGTTCAGCACGAATAAGCATACCCGCACCGCCACCGTAAGGGTAGTCATCCACTCTATTATGCTTGTTTCCAGAAAAATTTCTAATATTTATACAATTTATATCAATTTTTTCTTCATCCACAGCCCTTTTTATAATGCTATGATAAAGTCCCCCTATAACCGACTCTGGGAAAAGTGTTAATACATGAAAATTCATTATTCATCCCTCAAACCTTTAAGCAAATGCACCGTCATTTTTTTATTTTTTACGTCAACATTGAGTATGCACTGTTTTATAGCAGGAATAAGTATATCTTTTTTCCCCTCTGATCTTACAACATAAACGTCGTTTGCACCAGTAATAATAATATCTGTAAGTATGCCAAGCTCTTCACCATTTTCTAAAACAACAAGCATATTGTATAAATCTTTAGCAAAGTATTCATCTTCTTCAAGCTCTATGGCATCTTTTCGCTCTATTTTAATAACACCATCTCTAAGCTTGTTTGCATCCTCAATGCTTTCAATCCCTTTTAACTTAAGTATTACAAATTGTTTATGCAGCTTGGCACTTTCTATATCGTAAAAAAACTCTTGCCCACGCAAAAATATTCTTGCTTGCTTTAATTTTTTAAATCTTTCAGGCTCATCGGTTAAAGGATATACTCTAACTTCACCCTTAATTCCATGTGTATTTATAATAGTTCCAATATCAAAAAAATCCATGATAATACTTGCTCCTCTAAAAATTTCAAAAAAAGAGGCTATAGAAAAGCCCCTAGTTTTGAGTTATTTCAACAACTATTCTTTTACCACTATGAATAGCACCTGCTTTAACAACAGTACGAATAGCTTTTGCAATTCTTCCTTGTTTGCCAATAACCTTGCCCATATCTTCTTCGGCAACTCTAAGCTCTAAAATTGTAGAGCCGTCGCTCTCAATTTCTTTAACAGAAACCTCTGAAGGATTATCAACCAAGCTTTTAGCAATTAATTCTAGTAAATCTTTCATGCTGAATACCTCCTACATTTAACTACATAGCACCAGCTTTTTTAAGTAAATCTCTAACAGTATCAGATGGTTGCGCACCATTTAAAAGCCATTTTTTAGCAGCTTCAATGTCTATCTTAACTTCTGCTGGATTTTTAGTTGGGTCGTAATATCCAATTTCCTCAATAGCTTTGCCATCACGAGGAGTTCTCGAATCAGCAACAACTACTCTATAAAAAGGAGCTTTTTTAGCACCCATTCTTTTAAGTCTAATTTTTACAGCCATGTTTTCACCTCCAAAAAGTGTAGTATATATATTTAATTTAATAAATATCAAATTAATTTGCTTAGTCGATTATAAATTCTGCTGTAAAGTACGAATATTTAGTCCCTTTCTAAAACGGCATTTTAAACCTTCCGCCCTTTTTTCCTTTTCCTGCGGAACTAAATTGTTTCATCATTTTTTTCATATCTTCAAATCTTTTTAAAAG
>Ga0136643_10011452_pt1 | contig 13158 bp, 6 predicted proteins | sample TergutLab28metaG_FD_96883 | JGI IMG/M metagenome (GOLD analysis project Ga0136643, IMG submission 96883) | Labiotermes labralis P1 segment gut microbial communities from Petit-Saut dam, French Guiana - Lab288 P1 (version 3) (version 3) | ecosystem: Host-associated > Arthropoda: Insects >...
CTGATGATGGCCGGAAAAGGCCGAAACATGTAGTTATCATCCTCTAATAAACATCATTAGATAAAGTTGTTGTGCTATTGACTAAATACCTGTGCCTATTGAATCCTGACATTTATTAAATAATATGGAAAAATATGGTACAGCCGGACAGGCCACAGATGATAATACGGCGCATGCTAAGTGCATGTTCGATAACTAAACTACACACACACACACACTCAGAATATGTAATACTTATTGCTTTTCCACTGCAACAATGATTGCACGAACACGCCTCAATGATACACGAACATTGCCTGTATTGTTTAGTGTTAAGCCGGGTGGTAAAGGTAAAGGTAAAGCTCCCCGCAGATCAGGCCACTAAGTACATAGCTCTACTCTGGTGGTACATAAAGTAATCACAAGGCTTTGGCGCAGATATTCTGAGACCCTTGGCCTAAGGAACACCCGAAATGTACAATACGGACTGCGTCTGCTGTCTCAGTTTCTTCGTTAAGGCAATTCCACTCCGCAGTTTTCATACCTCTATCTGCCCCATGTTGTCATCAATTTATTTTCCCCTCTTCACTCCTCCTGCAGGATGGGGTGCCTTTTCATGGCAAACTCTTCGGTATGGGTACTACTGCACCGCCATACCGAAGAAATGGAAGGAATGCGCTCCTTTCCCGATTACAAACAGGAGGAAACTTGTAATTATCCCTTCCCCCCGAAAATCATTACTTCGTGTTGCATACATTTTGCATAGCGCGTCTGCGGAAAGGTTGGATTTGCGGAGTGTTTGGTGCCATACACTGTGTGCGTGTATGTGTGCGTGCGTGTCTGTGTGTGCATGTGTGTGCGTATCTGTGTCTGTGTGCGTGCCTGTACCTGTATCCGTGACTGTCAGTGTGTGCATGCCTCTGTCTGTCTGTGTGTATCTGTATGTGGCTGTATGTGCCTGTACATGTGTGTGTGTGTGTGTGTGTCAGTCAGTACGTGCATGTCTGTGTCTGTGTCTGTACCTGTGTGTGTGTCAGCACGTGCATGTCTGTATCTGTGTGTGTATCTGCATGTGCCTGTGTCTGTATCTGTGTTTGTGTATCTGTGTCTATCTGCGTCTGTATCTGTATGTGCCTGTAACTGTGTGTGTGTCAGTATGTGCATGTCTGTGTCTGTGTGTGTATCTGTGTCTGTATCTATCTGTATTTGCGTCTGTATCTGTGTGTGTGTGTGTGTCAGTATGTGCATGTCTGTGTCTGTGTGTGTATCTGTGTCTGTATCTGTGTGTGTGTGTGTCAGTATGTGCATGTCTGTGTGCACTGATCAGTGAGAGAGGGAAGCGGCAGTGTTTCTCAGAAGCCGCCCCTTAAAACTCTTTCCCTCTCGGCCAAGGTATGGTCGCTTGTGTCACAAGCGAGAGGAACAGCGAATTCTACAGGGATAGATAATGCTGAGGTGATATGGGAAGGTTGCCGCATTACTGCAAATGACAACGCTAAACTACTGCATTAGTTGCAAACGTGTTTTCGTAATGAGAAAGGTACTCTGGGTTGTGGTGCCATGTCGTTGGGTTACCGCTTCCGGACGTATAGAAGGAATGTAACGCAAGCGATTTGCGGAATAGAAGTTACCGAACAGAAAAACTGGCTTTGATCTCCTCCATAACTTTAGCCTGAAACATTTCTCATTCTAAGAATAATTCAGCCACGTACGATCACAATAGGCACAAGTCTTTATGCAACGTACCCGTTTTTCTTATCACATTTCAGTGACAGCTGAATTTCCTCAACAGATATGCGGAAAGACTTAAGTACCAAATTTCAAGAAAGTCGGCCCAGTGCCACCCGAGCTGTTCCACGCGGACAAGCAGACGGACAGACATGACGCATCCTTCGGGATTTTACGAACGCTCCTAAAAATTCCACGTTCTGTCCACACAGCGTATTTGTGTGTTTTGTACCGATCTCAAAACACACCGCAATTATTTCCTTTTACAGCATTAACTGGCAGGTTTTGTAACCGAGATGGAGAGTGTTTACTGCGCGGTATGCGTTGAAGCTTTAAATGTTATTCATGTTGATCTTAGTACTGACATCGACATTCCCCTGCCAATTTCATTGCACCAATGCTCCATACCCATCTTCAACGACACGCTGCACTTATCATAACGAAGATGCGAAACTTGGAAACCTTCAAAAAGCAAAGCTCTTTCGAAAAACGAGAAGCATGGGGCAGCAAAAGTACATTCACTTGCTCTAAGTTTCTGAAAGGGTTAACAAAGACACGTAATAACGGAGGCCGGGAAAACTCAGTCGGAATAGCGACTCGCTACGAGCTGCAAGGTCCGGGGATCGAATCCCGGTGAGAGTAAGATTTTCCGCACCCGACCAGACCGGCCCTGGGGTCCACCCAGCCTCCTATACAATGGGTACCGGTTCTTTCCCGGGGGGGTAAAGCGGCCGGGGAGTGGCGTTGACCACCCACCCCATCTGGCGCCCAGGCCTTCGTGGCCTGTTCTACGGTGAACCTAACCTTTACGTTTTACCATTACGTAATAACTAACGGGTCTAATTTGGTTTACCGAACTTACACATGTTTCAACTGCTTGGAAGAACTCGAATTAATTTCTGGAATAACGTTCACTTGCCTGATCACATTCAGTTACGTGACCTTCAGTCGCAAACTCGGATGACTAATTTTGTACTCAGTTTATGTTCTGACACCGCTGAGGCATTCAAACATTCGTGATCCACCTGCTACAGTCAGTCTGCAAACGCGCCACAAAAGCATGGCCTCATTCTTCGTCATCTTAGCAGCGTTTGTTGCTTCAGTTGACTTGTAATTAGGGCGATCTAACAAGACTGCCCACTAATCGCATTTGAAATACCCAATTCATTTTTAAACAGTACGTCTGTAACAACGAAAGTACGCAAATGACGTATACGATTCGAAATTGATTTTCGAAGCAAACTAGCTTTACTTATTCGAAGTTCGTAGACCGATGATGATACATAACGTCATTTAGGGCTTAGCTTACGTCTTAAGTGGGGAGCATCGTTGGTAGAATGAGTTACTACGTGCAGGTAATGACTAGCTCCGTCGGTATAGTGAATGACTAAGGACTGGACGGTCCGGGACCGAATCCCGTTGGGGACGAGATTTTCCGTCCGTCCAGACCGGCCCTGGGGCCCATCCAGCCTCCTGTATAATGGGTACCGGGTCTTTCACGGGGGTAAAGTGCGGCTGGGACGTGGGACTGACCACTCACCCCCTTCTAGTGCCACGGTCATGGAAGAGTAGAGCTATACCTCTACCCACCCTCTGGGCCACACCGGGCCTGTAACGGGATCACTTTACCTTTACGTACAGGCAATGATGAACTGTGACTGGAGAGAATATTCCAGACAGAACTACACATTAATATTAAAGAATGCGTAATTCATATTGGAATAGTTTTAAACAGCGCCAGTCGCTGGTATGCACAAGTACGTTATCACACTAAGACCGTGACAAGGAAAGGGTGAAGTTCACCTCAAGACATGACACGACGGCACACATGGGGAGTAGGAGTAAAGTATAGCTCCACTGTTTCTTCAACCTTCGCGCTACATGGCGGTGGGTTGTTAACACCCCGCCCCAGCCGCTTTACCCCCGGGGAAAGATCCGTGGCACCCACAGCAGAGAAGGCTGGGCGGGTCCAGGGGCCGGTCAGGACGGGTGAAGAAAATGTCGCACCTCACCGGGGTTCGAAAGTCGAACCGTCCAGCGCGTGGCGTGTCGCTATACCGAGTGCGCTATCCCAGCTCAACGTATTACAAAAATATTATGAATTATGACGAAACAGACTAGTTAAACAGCAGGCCCGAGGCCCAAACGAAAAGCTGGGCACAAGACAGTATCATACGTGCAATTAAAAAAGAGTTATTGATAAACAGTTAAAGAGTCGCAAAAGCATGGTACATGCATGATAAGCTTATTAACACTATTACTGAGCAATAATACATAAACATCGGCTCAAGAGCCCTGGGCGTGCCTTGTCCTCTTCAGTAATACACAACATATAAAATAAAAAGCAAGACTAACTGGATTAGTCACATCTTGTGTAGGAACTGCCTTCTACGAGGGACAGTCAAATGAAAACCTTAGAAGTGCGATAAAAATTCGAAACACAGCTCGATTGTCTTGGAAGTTGGCAAAGATGATACTCATGGTTTGAAGAGTGGCCGACAGGTGGCAGTACGATGCAGGAATGCAACACGACAGTGTAGTAGTAGTGTAAAGATGGCGGCCCCACTTGCAACATGCACCAAAGAAGAACAGCGTTCTATCATCCGTTTTTTAAGTAGTGAAGGGGTGAAACCCATCGAAATTCACCGACGAATGAAAGTTCAGTATGGTGATGCATGTCTGTCACTACAGCAAGTGTACAGGTGGACTAGGAAGTTCATGAACTGCATTAGTTCCGTAACAGACTCTCCTCGACCTGTTCAGGCACACCGAGTAGTGACACCAGAGGCCATTGCAGCAGTTGAAGCCATCGTGAAGGAAAATAGCCGCGTTACAGTGAATGAAATAGCACGCAATGGAGACTACATAGAAGAATGAAGTCATTGTATACCTTTTGTGTTCAATAAATTCCGAAATAAAAAAAATATTTAAGGTTTTCATTTGACTCACCCTCGTATATTACGTTATTGAACGAAAGACCTAGGGAAGGATAAAAGAGAAGGCAAGACGACGAAGAAGAAACAAGCAGCTACCGGATGACCCCTGGGAAAAAAAAAGATAATGGAATTTGTAAGAGGAAGCACTACATCGCACTCTGTGGCAAATTCGCTTTGGAAGAGGGTATGGACCCGCCGTAAGGCAGACTAATGAAAGAATACTGATAATCAGAAATTCACGGGCTCTTGGTTAGGAACCGGTTATACTGACAGTGACTGCATCAACACTTAATCTAAGATTGTTCGGAGCTCGGTGGAACTATAAGGAATCCATAGGATGTAATCTATGAAGGCCGCATGCAACACAAATGCTCGTACGATTCGACAACAACACAAACACTATTCTGAGTAGGGATTTACACCACAGACAAACCATCAAAGTCAATAAGGCCAACAGATAACAAAATTATGGCCATTCAACAGCGTCTATATTCAATCAAGACTGTATTCAATCAGCAAACACGCAGGCACACGCACAACCCGATCAGCAAGTCCCATACAGTGGCACACAAATACAGGCGTCGGGCGACTAGATTTAGTTAGATGACAACCAATTCTACCGAAATATTTCATGCTTTATGAACCGTGCATCGTGATATACATATGTAGGAAGAACCAAAAAGACGCGCACGTTTTTCATTAATGGTTTAAATCAATTATATTGCTTTCGACATGTTTCGAACTAAGCAGTCTAGTCAAGGACTAGACTGCTTATATAGAAGCATAATAAAATACCGTAAAGATGCTTGTAGATTCCAGTTGAAATGTGATGGCACACGGTGAAACACTGGAGGGGAAGTGAAGGGGAAACTGGCGAATGGAGTGGGTAGCAAGTATCCTTCGCACTACCTCGGAACATGGTGTATCCAGCATTACTACTGCTGATGCGCACACCTCGGCTGCCAGTAGCCGACTGAACTGACGCCCACCGCCGATTTAAATGGACTTGTCCGTTTCGCCGAAAGACGAAATCTGGTTTCTGCGCGTGTGCCATCACATTTAAAATGCAGTCTACAGTCTTCCTGATGATGAACAATTAGTTGTTCAAAAACATGTCGAAAGTAATATAATTGAATTCATTAATGAAAAAAGTGTGCATCTTGTTTCTTCTTATTACATACATTTTCCAGCACATTATTTCTGCACCACGTTTTGGTCGGATGTTCTTCCGTAACGTTGAAACATTCAACACGGCGCAGGAGCCCACAGATGAGACCAGCGACTAATCACAATCCCACGTTACAGCCTCCAAAACTTGCAGCCTAAATTCTGGAACGGTATTCATATCTGTAGGTCCCACTACTAAAGGGCTCGGTACCACTCAATATTACTTCGGTTTTACCACCAAAATGGTAAACACATAAAGCACACTTCTTGTAACAAAACCAACTGGATGCACTAATTTCTCAAGCTTATTTTTGGAATAAAACTCTACATGTTTCGGACAGTTCCTCTGTCCATCATCAGCAGTTTTTTTTACTGTAAACAAAACAATGGTATATGTCATACAGGTTTGCTGACAGTTTTGCGAGCAGGATCAGTTCCGTCCTGATCCTGCTCGCAAGCTGTCAACAAACCTGTATGACATACACCATTGCTGTGTGTACAATGAAAAAACTGCTGATGATGGACAGAGGAACTGTCCGAAACATGTAGAGTTTTATTCCAAAAATAAGCTTGAGAAATTAGTGCATCCAGTTGGTTTTATTATAAGAATTTTTCACGCTGCATGTTCACCTGAACGTTAAAAACTCAAAAGGTCCATTTAGATTATCATTAAGGCTGCAAAAAAAGTAATCACAGGGTAGAATTAATTGTGAAGCAGTGCTGTTGGTCTTAACCGTGCTTTTTAAAATGTCTGGAATCATAAGTAGCAGAACACTTAATTATAAGGTCCAAACAAACATTTCGTTTCTTTTGTGTCAGAATGAATGAAAGAAAATAGAGACAGACAGAGAGAGAGAGAGACCCATAAAAGAACTCGGTATGTAACCGCCTATTACTGTGAGCTGCTATGCTAACACAGTATGATTCATAATGGTTAGTAAGAAAAACTTCCCACTATTTTTATTATCTCAAACAAATTTCACAAAACTTCACTACAACAGAGTTGAGGGCACAGTTGCTTCTTCTCAATACAGTCTCCATCTTTCTCAGCATTTTATTATAAGAAATATTATCGCGCTGCACGATCACCTGAACGTCAAACATAAACCACACCTAATTCAACTGAACAGGGTAATAATTGTTAAGCGCAGCGTTCAGTATATTTGATGGTTTATTAATCAAGGCTGTCATTAGGGCCATATCAAATCTGGTATTGGACAATTTTCACAGCATAAGTGGAAAGTACTGAGCCAGCATCGTGGGCCGGGTAGCTCAGTCGGTATAGCGACTGAGCTACGGGCTGGACGGTCCGGGATCGAGTCCCGGTGGGAACGAGATTTTCCGCCCGTCCAGACCGGCCCTGGAGCCCACCCAGCCTCCTGTACAATGGGTACCGTGTCTTTCTCGGGGGTAAAGTACGGCCGGGGCGTGCTGCCGACCACTCACCACCTTCTAGTGCCGCGGTCAGGGAAGAGTAGAGCTATACCGCTACCAACCCTCTGGGCCACAACGGGCCTATAGCGGGATCACTTTACCTTTTTTACCGAGCCAGCATCTGCGAGGAAGGCCGTGAATGAACGAAAGTCGATGTAATCTAAAACCGTAAATATTTAGTGCGTTCTCAAAACTGCAAAAAGTGATATTAGCTTCGTCATGCCTGTCCGTCCGTCCGTCCGTCCGCACGGAACATTTCGGCTCTCACTGGACGAATTTTCACAAAATTTGATAATTGAGATTTTTAGAAAAACTGTGGGGAAAATTCAAGTTTTATTAAAATCGGATAAGTATAAAGGATACCGTACATATAAATTGTTATCACATCTCGTTCATTTCTTCTTAGAATGAAAATTGTTTCAGACAAGAGTTGTACACAAAATTAAAACATTTTGTGTTCAGTAACATTTTTTGAAAATCGTGCCCTTTTTTTAGATAATGTGGAAAAATATTGTACAGCGGGGCCGGCCATAGATGACAATATGGCGCATGCGCATTGCGTGCTGGATACCTAAGACTACAAATACACGCACTCAGGTTGCGTAATACTAATCGCCCTTCCATTGCAACGTTGGGTGCACGAACGCGTCCCAATTTTCACGTTACACGTACACTGCCTGTCTTGTTTTTAAATGATAATCGGTGTGGACGTTTCGCTACACAAATTACCGGCTAGGCGACGAGCAGTGGCGTATATACGGCTTCTGCAGACAACGCGACGCGGGGAGGAATTCCGTGGGTCAAGGCGGGCCCCCCTAAACGTACGGAATACCAAAATTGTTTATGGGTACTCGGAGAATGGATTCAGCTCTTCAGACACAAGGCAGTATTCTGGTTCGCTGTTACGAGTACTGGGGAAGGGGTTGCCCGGTATCTACGCTACCGACGATAAGGGTAACTAGCATAAGGAAAACGGGTACCTGGTATCAGCAAGGCGAGGGCACAGTAAGCCGGACTGCGGTAACTGTGTTGCACACCGTGCTTTTAAGTCGGGGAAACTTTATTTGGAATTACGATTTTTTTTAGCAGTTTTGGCTGAAACCCCGAGGAACGTCTCAGGCCAGATCAACACGGTACACTTTCTAATATATTAGACTCACATGGACCGCAGTGGCACAGTGCTACAAAACGGAAGGTCGCTGGTGTCAATGGAATTTTTAATTCATACAAAATCCTTCCCATGGCACTATGACCCTGGGGTCGACTGAGCCTCTAACAGAAATGAGTACCAGCAGCATTTTCTGGGGGTACAGGCGACCGGTGCGTAAGGTTGACAACCTTACCATCATCTTGTGCCGTTGTCATGAAATCTGGGACCCTTAACTTCCTGGAACCCTCTGGACCACTCCAAGCCTGTAACGGGACTGCTTTACCTTTACCTTTATATCAGACTCACAGGGCATGCTTCATAATGGACCGAAAGCAACGACAGACATTTGTACACACACGCGCGGTTACAGTGTATTGTAACATGCTTACGTGTATCAACCACGTGGTACTTTGAATCTAGCTGCGGAATACCACACAAAATAGAAAAGGTAAAGCAATCCCATACAGGCCCGGACAGGCCCTGAGTTCCAGGGAGAGTGAGGGTCCCAGATTTCAAGACAGTTGGCACATGAAGGTAGTAAGGTTGTCAGCCCTAAGCACCGAGCGCCTTCCCCCCCCCCCCGCCTCACGAAGAAGTATTCCTGGTATTCATTTCTGTTAGTGGCTGAGTCGATTAAATTCCAATGACACCTTCAGGAATCGAACCCGCAACCTTCCAACTTGTAGCGCAGTGCCTCAACCAACTGAGCCACCGCGTACCCCCTTCCCACCTCCCACCCAAGACGTATTCCTCGTATTCATTTCTGTTAGTGGTTGAGTGGATTAAATGCCAATGACACCTTCGGGAATCGAACCCGCGACCTTCCGGCTTGTAGCGCAGTGCCTCAACCGAGCCACCACGTACCACACACAAAATGTGTACTGCTGTGTAATCTATCATATTTCATCAAGTGTTTGGTAGGTGAACTCCCTGCTGATCGCAAAATGATATATGCCGATACTTGCAATAGTAATGAATCGTTGTAATACTGTGCACATTATGTGCATTTCGTTCGTTTTATAAATGAACAGATCATCAAGGTGTACCTGAACAGTTTTTACAAACTTTCGCAGGGGGGTCAAAAAGCAGGGGTAATCCTACACTGTGAAACGTTTCCATGTCGAACCGGCGTCGAAACAGCAGCTGGATAGATAAGAAAACGAAAACGCACCTTCTGAGACTCTCTTAATATTTCTTATCGTGTTCATAATTGCTTGTGTGTACGATGTGTGAACAAATTTAAAAATTTATTGTTTGTACACTACGTGCACAAATTTTAAACGTTTATTGTTTGTACATCTTTTAAAAGTTTTAAATATTTACTGCTCATACGTTATGTGAAAAATGTTTGAATGTTTACTATCAGTACCTTGTGTGAACTTCTTTTAGTGTTTGTTTGCACGTTATGCGTGGAATGTTTAAATGCTTATTTTTTGTACGCCGTGAAAGATTTTTAAATGTTTGTACATTACGTTAAAATTATTAATGTTTGTACATTATGTGTAAAATGTTTATATGCTTATTGTTTGTACACTGTTAAAGATTTTTAAATGTTTATACATTACGTTAAAATTATTAAATATTTATTGTTAATACGTTCATTGCATTTTTTAATGTTTATTGTTTGCACATTATGTGTAAAATGTTTATATGCTTATTGTTTGTACATTGTGAAAAAATTTGTAATATTTATACATTACGTTAAAATTTGCGTAAGTGTAAAATGTTTAAATGTCTGTTTGTACATTATGTGTAATATTTTTAAAAGCTTATTGTTCCTACATTATGTGAAACATTTTAAAACGTTTAATTTATTTACATTGTTAAAACATTTTTAAATGTTTGTATGTACATTACGTGCAAAATTCTTAACATTATTTTCAACTAATGCAGAAAATCTGACATGCGCCGATCACCAACTTGACTGCAGGCATTGTAGCGAAGCACCGTGTTCTGGCGCATCCCCTCAAACATCCACCGACTTGATTCGAATAACTTCACACGGTGGTATAAATATGGTTAACACATCTTCGGTTTCAACAAGGGTCTAACACATGAGACTCCTGAGGTGAATACGAAGAACTACTGGCATCGAATCTGGTATGAAAGAGACGTTTCCGACCACAAGTTCCCTGTCTAAAATTTCCCAACTGAACTCGACTCCCCTCCTCCCCTTGAAACAAAAATTTTGTAATTACTCAGGAACGTACCCTGTAGATCACCATTCCGTATCAATAATTTACAGTAACATCATCTACAAATAATCTGTAAATACAGGCAGAGTTGGACACAGTTCAATACACGTGGCTTAATAGGACTTAAGAATTGTACATGAGATATGCATTCATGGAGGGGAAGTAACCGCAGTGACAACCCAAGGCTGGTGGGGAGACCCCACAAGAAAAGTGAACAGAATTATTATTATTATTATTATTATTATTATTATCATCATCATCTCCTTTATGCACGATATTTATACTTATATTCCTGAGACAAACTATGTCTTTAGGGAATACAGTGTTGCAGCTATTCTCTTGTTACTATTCCTGGTGCTTATATCGTTAGTTCCAGTATTGAATATATTGTACTCTGACATTAGTACTTTCCGAAGTATATGTGCAGTGCCCAATGTGGCTGTTTTCTGGAGTTCTAGACTTCATGTTTTCCTGGTGTTATTATTATTATTATTATTATTATTATTACTGCGTTACACGTCAATTCCGACAGAAGGTGACCAATTTTCTCAAAAGCACTCCATCACTCAAAAAGTGTACAGTGACGTTACATACAGAACTCAAAAATATGCCCCAATTTAGAGGACACATTTTTCGATGTGGTTTAGAATATTGGGCTAATTAACCAACTGCAGGTAACAATAATTAAACGGACTGAACCTCCTCCTATTTACTTGTCAGTAGCTGTTTGTGTGTAGCAGCGTCTATAAACACGAGTCTTATTTACAGACGTAAAACAGCAAGGCAAAGCGATTGGAAAGACTGCGTGATACATCATCGTGATACATCATCGCTATCAACTGAATGTACGTGGTTGTTAGCGCGTGCGCCAAACTGCAAGAAGCGACTATCAGCTTTGTCATGTCTGTGTGTGCGCGTGCGCACCGGCCTGCCTGCCTGACAATCTATCTGTCTGCATGGAACTAGTCTGCTCCCTCTGAACGGATTTTCATGAAATTTGAGATCTGAGTATTTATAGAAAATCTTTCCAGAGAACTGAAATTTCATTAAAATCTGTAGAGAATAACAGGTACTTTACATGAAGACCAAAACACATTTTTCATCATATCTCGCTCATTTCTTCTTGAATGAGAAATATTTCAAAGTTGTAGAGAAAATCAAAACATATACTATGCCCAGAAACTTCGTTTCTGAAAATCGTGCGGTTTATGAGATAATGTGCAACAATACGGCAGAGCCAGACAAGCCACAGATGACAATACAATGCGGCGCATGCGCTTTCCATGCTCGATACTTAAGGCAACAAATACACACTCATAACACCTAATACTTACTGCTTTTCCACGATGACATGGTTATGAGAACGCGCCTTAATGTTACCGGGGTGCTGACAAGTCCTTAGCCCGACCAGGAAGGAAAAAAGCTCAGAACAATGTCAGGGACGCGCGTGATTTCAACAACATCGAGACGCGAGCTGTCATCAAGTTTCTTTTCCTGCAAGGCAAGGCGCCGAAAGAAACTCACGCCATTCTGACAGAAACATTAGCTTGTTTCCTTCCAATAAGCTCGGAAGCATGTCAGGGACGCGCGCGATTCCAACAACATCAAGACGCGAGCTATCATCAAGTTTTTTTTTTCTGCAAGGCAAGGTGCCGAAGGAAATCACGCCATTCTGACAGAAACATTAGCTTGTTTCCTTCCTGGTCGGGCTAAGGAATTATCAGCACCCCTGTACGTTATACGCACATCGCCTGTCTTGTTACACGCAAGTACAGTTACTTTTCACATAAACCCCGCCCACACTGATCCAATTTTCCCATCTTGGCACGAGTTTAAAATGACGTCGCGGTAACAATCGGGCTTTGGAATTCGCGAACAAATAACGAAAATCCCCTTCCACATCATTGTTACTGTGAAATACAGATGGAAGCAATGACACTTGGGTGGTTGCCGATTCCACGATAACTAGAAAGGGGAAATGGTGCTTCGTGAATGGTTGCGAAAGGAGAAGTCAAATTTCTACCGGGAAGGATTTTTTTTAACTCGTGCACCAACAAATGCATCAATATGTTCTGGAGACACTGGTGCAAAATGATACTTCAGTGGGAAAAAATAGCTATTTTTAAGGTTCTCGTGACTTCCAATTTAATTTTCATGACTTGGAAACGTCACTTGCTGTACATCCCTCTTAAGTTTCACCGTACCCTGTGACTTAAAATTAAAAAACGGGACAACCAGCCTACGACACGACACAAAAGACAATACAGATACAAGTGGACGAATATCTGTACAACCTACGCAATCAAAAAAAAGGGACATGCCATTTGGTACATGGAATGTTAGGAGCCTGTATAGGGCAGGTTCCGTTACAGCAGCCGCCAGAGAATTGGCAAGATATAAATTAAATTTATTAGGCGTGCAGGAGGTTAGGTGGGACAAAGAGGGCACAGTAAGGGCATAGGGGATTATAATTTTTTTTAATGAAGCACATGAAAATCATCAATTAGAAACAGGATTTTTTTGTACGTGGGGGTATGGACTGGATCGAGCTGGCTCAGGACACGGACAG
>Ga0136643_10011453_pt1 | contig 13158 bp, 14 predicted proteins | sample TergutLab28metaG_FD_96883 | JGI IMG/M metagenome (GOLD analysis project Ga0136643, IMG submission 96883) | Labiotermes labralis P1 segment gut microbial communities from Petit-Saut dam, French Guiana - Lab288 P1 (version 3) (version 3) | ecosystem: Host-associated > Arthropoda: Insects >...
GAGACTGTATTTTTGCAATTTCGTCGCTCAAACATGTGCGCGTGTAAAAATCGTAAAAATCATGCAAATTTATTAAATTAACACTTGCATTTTTCACTTCATTCTGTTATCATAAGGGGCAATGTCTGGAAATTCAGCGGTAGAGACATGCAGATCTACATATGCAAGGAGGTGCAGCAGATGGCAAAATGTGATTATTGCGGTAAGGGCGTTTCTTTCGGAATCAAGGTCAGCCACTCCCACAGGCGTAGTAACCGCATGTGGAAACCGAATGTAAAGCGTGTCGCGGCGGTAGTCGATGGCTCACCTCGGCGTGTCCACGTTTGTACGCGCTGTCTCCGCAGCGGTAAAGTTACCCGCGCGGTGTAGCGATAGTAAAACTATGACAATGCCCACGGTTCAGCCGTGGGTATTGTTTTTTATTTAATCATTCGGAGGTAATCATGAAATTTTCTATAATAGGCTATGGCAATCTCGGCAGAGCCCTTGCATCCGGACTTATATGCTCCGGCAGCGCTGAACCCGGAGATATTACAATATGCGATAAGTCAACTCAGGCACGTGCTATTGCAGAAGCTAAACAATATACTACATATACAACCGAAGATATCAATCTTTCCATCAAGCACGCTGATTATATCTTCTTTGCACTAAAAGATTATGTTTTTGAGGAAATCACAACCTATATCGACAGATCATTGCTCACCGGAAAAACCATTGTCAGCTTTATGGCAGGTGTAACATTTGAGAAAGTCCATGAGCTGCTTGGCAAGGTTGAGCTTGTCAGGGCGATGCCATCTCTGGCTATTGCATTCCTTGAAGGTGTTATCGGCTATACTAAAGCTCCCCCAGCTCTCGCAGAGATTTTCCACAAGTTTGGATATGCAAAAGAAACCGCACCTGAAAATATTGAAAAATTTATGGCATATTCTGCATGCGGACTTGGGTATGCTGCATATTTGATTGACGCTTTTGCTGTCGCAGGCGAAATGATGGGCTTTTCGGTCGAAGATGCAGCGAAAATCGCAGGACTTACTTTCAAAAATGCTGTTGACAGAAATGGCTTCAAATCCACAGTAAAAGCAGTTGCAACTCCGGGAGGGGCAACCGAACAAGGAATTCGTTATATGGATGAGTGCGGAGTGCATGATATTGTGGCGCAAGCAATACAACGAGCTTACGTGCGTTATGCGTGAGGCATAATGTTTTTCAAAAGACCCTAAGTAAGCGCTGATTAAATCCCGAAGTAATTGCGAGGTATCTTTTCGCCTGTTTTTTGGATTTTGAGGGCGAATACTAGCAGTATTTAACTGAAAAATGTGGAAAACAGACGGAATAAGACCCGCAAAGACGAGGAGCGCGATTTAATCAGCGTTTACCTAAGTCAAATAGTGATATACAAACAGCTGGGGTTGCGTTATTATTGTTACCATGGAGGTGAACATTGTGAAAAACGAGCATCAAATTTTGAAGGAAGTTATTGCCAACTCCGACAACATTGTGTTTTTCGGAGGTGCCGGAGTTAGCACAGAAAGCGGAATCCCCGATTTTCGCAGCGAAGACGGAATCTACAATATGACCTACGCCTATCCACCGTAAACGATTCTGTCACACAGTTTTTTCATGCAGCGCCCAAGTGAATTCTATCAGTTTTACAGGGATAAGATGCTTCATCCAACTGCACAGCCGAACAACGCTCACCTTGCATTAGCTGAACTTGAGCGCCTAGGTAAATTAAAGGCTATCGTCACGCAAAACGTTGATGGTCTGCATCATAAGGCAGGGAGCATCAATGTGCTAGAGTTGCACGGTTCACGCGGTCGATATTATTGCATGAGTTGTGGAAAAACTTACACCATGGACATAGTATTCGAAGCTGAGGATGTGCCGGTTTGCACATGCGGCGGCAGAATTAGACCCGATGTCGTTTTGTTTGAAGAATCGCTCGACCAAAATGTGATCGAACGCTCTGTTAATGTCATCCGTAATGCTGATGTGCTGATCGTTGGCGGCACATCGCTCAATGTCTATCCGGCAGCGGGATTGATTCAGCATTATAAGGGCAATATGTTGGTTTTAATCAATAAATCGGAAACATCATATGATAGCCATGCAAGTCTCATCATACGCGACCCGATTGGCGAAACTCTGGATGCAGCAATGCAGGGTTAGCGAAAACCCTTTATGTCATAGCCCTTTACACCATGAGCATCGCATCCCCGAAGGAGAAAAATCTATATCGCTTGTCGATTGCTTCTTTGTAAGCATTGAGGGTATTTTCGCGACCTGCAAATGCAGATACGAGCATTATCAGAGTACTTTCGGGCAGATGAAAATTTGTAACTAGCCCATCTATGCCCCTATATGCATAACCGGGATATATAAATATCTCGGTGAACCCGGAGAACGGCGTAATTATGCCGGCCTCATCGGCGCAGGATTCGAGTGCGCGGCATGAGGTTGTTCCAACGGCTACGACACGCCCACCATTTTTTCTGACTCGGTTGACCGTTTCGGCGGTGTCTTCGGGTATGATAAAATACTCGGCGTGCATGTGGTGATCTTCGATATCATCGACTTTGACAGGTCTGAATGTTCCCAGACCAATGTGAAGTGTTATATACCGTATTTCCACCCCACGTGCGGCTATTTCTTCGAGCAGTTCATTCGTAAAATGTAGCCCTGCTGTGGGCGCTGCCGCCGAGCCACTAACACGCGAGTAGACAGTTTGATAACGCTCACCGTCCTCAAGCTCTTCATGAATATATGGCGGCAAGGGTGTTCTACCCAGCCGTTCAAGTACTTCCATGAAGATACCATCAAAATAAAACTCAATAAGCCTATTGCCGCCATCAGCCTCATTTGTGACTACGGCGGTAAGTTCGCCATCTCCAAATATCAGCTTTGTTCCTGTTTTAATTTTTTTCCCTGGACGCACAAGACATTCCCAGATTGTGGTGTTTTTACCGGTGGCAAGATTACACACCTCCGATACTTGGTTTGTTGCCGTTGATTGATTGGCACTGGTTTCCATTTCGCGCAGTAGAACGATTTCGACTGCGCCACCCGATTCTCTTTTCCCCAGAAGCCTTGCAGGGATTACTCGTGAGTCGTTAAGCACAAGACAGTCTCCTTCGCGCAGCAGCTTTGGCAGTTCGTAAAAATGGTGATGCGCCAACTCTCCTGTCTTTCTGTCCATCATGAGCAAACGCGATTGCTCGCGATTCTCTATAGGTGTTTGTGCTATTAGTTCTTCGGGAAGTTCAAAATAGAAGTCACTTTTATTCATTACTGTTTAATTTCCTTAAATTATGGATTTTGATTTAATGTTTCGGTGATTTCCACACCTGCAAAGTAAAAGTGGATAATATCCCGAAACGTTTTATTATGGTAATGTGCCATTGAGAATGCACCCCATTGGCTCATGCCAACCTGATGACCGTTACCTGTGCCGCGGATTGAAAACACTCCATCCACTGGTCCGATTCCGCTTCCCATTCCTGCTGAAGCTCCCGGGGAAACCGTTGTCACCTGATCAGTGCCGGTAATCGCCTGCATATTAGTACCCGGTGCGACAGTAATATTTCCGCTTCCATCAATAGCGTAAATCTGGGATCCCGGCGCAACAGGCACTGCCGGATCATTTACGTAAATATTTCCCGGCGACCATATGTAGTTGCCCAAATCAAAGCGCATTGTGGGTGTTCCAAGCCCGGCTAAAATCTGCGACCGCCCCGTTAAAGTGTGGGTACGCCCATTTACATCAGTTAAAGTCACTCCGATTGCATTACCTGTTGACGAACGCTGGCTGACTCTCATGTTAGCAATCGTAGAAAGATTAAATCCCGGTATTCTGTTTCGCAAACGCGCAGTCAGCTCTGCCGGTGTATGTCTTACCATCCAGTTATATCCGCTTATTCTTCGGACGACATCTGCTTCCCAAGGGTCAATTACCCCTCGCAGATAAGGTCTGGCTTCCAGCCAAACATTCTCAACGTTTTCGGATGCACCACCGTTTGATGATGCATAAACGGTTTCCGCAGGCCGCCCATCAAATGTCACGAACATCCCAGCGGTTTCTCCGACCGCTTGATCGGTTCTTTCGTTCGCAAGCCCTCTTCCGCGATAGACCTGACAATGTACTTCAACACATAGGTCAACACCGGCTGTGCCATGCCTTCCCAATGACCGCACAGCAAATGTTCTTGCAGTAAGAGCCTGAGCCTTTAGCGCTTCGAGAGGCCATGTATTGCTCATTTCATAGGGTAATATCCCTTTTACATAGTCCTCAATATCAACCATATTTACCACCGAGATATTGCCTCCATCTCGTCTGGCGAAGGTGAACGCTCCGTGGTAACGGAAGCCCCGAAACCATGTCTCAGGGTTTTCACCGCCGATAGATCTCGGCATTATTCCAAGAGGGATAGCTCCATTTTCATATTCAAAAAGAATCTCATTTGTTCCCGTTCTTACAACAACTATAGTATGTTGTGTTCCGGCACATACGGAAACAGCAGCACCGAGTCCCGTTGCAGCCATGGCACTCTCAGCCGCCGCTCTTGTAGTATGCTGACCTATCATGACAAAAAATGGACCCCCATCACCCGGTTGAAATCTCACAAATCCACCCGAATGCCGGTTCGCTTCGGCTCTTGCCTCTTCAAAATTTGCAAAACCCTGATTAAGTCTCACATGAAAAGCGCCGACTACTACAGAACCCGTGGTACCTTCGCGGAATTCCCCACGCCCTTCGTTTGCCGCCGGATTCCAAACCATATTCCTATCCATCAACATGGTTATTCTATGCTCGTTTGTCCATGCACCTATCGGTACAAACTCCCTGTTTGTGTCAAAAAAACCAAAATCAAAGCCCCTGCCAAAACCTTCGGCGTTTTGCAGGTTTGCCGATGGAATCGCGTTCGCTCCGAAATACAAGCCTATTCTCAGTGTTGTGTGCTGCGGTCTGAACTCTGCATTTACTGCTTGGGCTGTTAGTGGCATAAGAAAAGTCAAAGCACACACTATCGCAAAAAGCCTGAAATGGATCTTCGCTACTCTCATATAACATCTCCTTTATATTGACATTCATGTCAATTTGTGATATGGTGAAAAACGATTTTAAGCTAGTTATAAGCACAAAAGTGCGAACATAATTTGTTACGAAATGGTGAGATCGTGTGACAGTATATTACAAAATCAGCCGGTTGACTAGTCCTGCTGATGATTTTTTTTATTGGCTATAGGTTCAGAGTTACTGTTTTGCCCTGACTTGCAGCGCGGAGAAGAGTAAGGTATTCGAAATTAAAAATGAGGAATGAGAAATGAAAAAGTACAAAGTCGGTGTTATAGGTGCAACAGGGATGGTAGGGCAGCGTTTTGTTTCCCTTATTGATAATCACCCCTGGTTTGAGCTTACGGCAGTCGCGGCAAGTAGCCGTTCCGCGGGCAAAACCTATGAAGAAGCTGTTTCCGGGCGCTGGACGATGCAATTGCCTCTGCCGGAGATTTCAAAGAATCTACAAGTTTTATCAGCCGAATCGGATGTACATAAGATTGCAGAGAGTGTTGATCTGGTGTTTTCCGCCGTAGACATGAAAAAAGAGGAAATCAAAGCGCTTGAAGAGACCTATGCCAAAGCGGAATGCGCGGTCATTTCAAATAATTCCGCACATCGTTGGACACCTGACGTACCAATGGTAATCCCGGAAGTCAACCCTGAGCACGTAGAAATCATATCAAGCCAACGAAGACGATTGGGTACTAAGCGCGGGTTCATTGCGGTTAAGTCAAATTGCTCAATACAGAGCTATGTTCCGGCATTTCATCCCCTCAAAGATAGATTCGGACTTATCCGTGCGCTGGTATGTACTTACCAAGCGATCTCCGGAGCCGGGAAGACTTTTGAATCATGGCCTGAAATGGTGGATAACGTAATACCTCTTATCGGTGGTGAAGAAGAAAAGTCCGAGCAGGAACCTCTGAAAATCTGGGGCAAAATTATTGGCGGCGCAATAGTTCCCGCAGTTTCAATGTCAATAACATCACAATGTGTGCGAGTTCCGGTTACTGATGGGCATATGGCAGCGGTATTTATGGCGTTCAGGGAAAAGCCACATGTCGATGAAATCAAGCATCTTTGGCGTGAGTTCAAAGGCAGACCGCAAGTTCTTAATCTGCCGTCAGCGCCAAAACAATTCCTTCAATACTTCGAGGAAGATAATCGTCCTCAAACAGGTGTTGACAGAATGCTTGAAAACGGCATGGCTATATCTTTGGGACGTTTGCGCCCGGACACACAATATGACTATAGGTTTATAGGGCTCAGCCATAACACTCTACGCGGTGCCGCAGGCGGCGCAGTGCTGCTTGCGGAGCTACTATGTGCTGACGACTACGTATAGAAAGGATGTTCGATCAATGAAGACTCCTGTATTTATGGGCGTATCAACAGCGATTATAACCCCATTTCGCAATGGTGCGGTCGATTTCAAAAAACTTGGCGATCTAATAGATGTTCAAATCTCAGGCGGTGTAGATGCTATCACGGTTTGCGGAACTACAGGCGAATGTTCTACTCAATCGCTTGAGGAACATATCTCTACGGTAGATTTTTGCGTCAAGCATGTCAACCGCCGCGTTAAAGTCATAGCCGGCTCAGGGAGCAATGATACGCAAACAGCGCTATTTCTTTCACTTGAGGCAGAAAAATCCGGAGCCGATGCTCTTATGATGGTATCTCCGTATTACAACAGGACAACTCAGCGCGGGCTTTTGAAGCATTTTAATTTCCTGGCAGATAGGGTAAATACCCCCATAATTTTATACAATGTTCCGAGTCGCACCGGGATGTCCTTTACCGCGGAGACATATCTGGAGCTGTCAAAACATCCAAATATCAATGGCGTAAAAGAAGCCTCCAGTGACTTCTCGCTTATTGCCTCAACGCTTGCCTCTTGCGGTGATGATTTCCATGTGTGGAGCGGCAATGACCAAGATGTAGTCCCTATAATGTCTATTGGTGGCAAGGGGGTTGTATCTACCCTCGGAAATATCGCCCCTGCTGTTGTAGTTAAATTGACTACTCATTGCCTAGCGGGTAATTTCAAAAAAGCCGCAGAAATCCAGTTGAAATATCTTGATCTTATGGATAAGTTATTCATAGAAATCAATCCGATGCCTTGCAAAGCGGCACTAAACTTGATGGGTTTTGACGTTGGTGAGCCGCGTATGCCGCTCTGTGATATGGCACCTGAAAACCATGAAAAACTTCGACAGGCGATGATTAACGCTGGACTTTTAAGGGGTGCATAAATGCTAAAGCTTATTATATCAGGATGTAATGGATATATGGGCAGGGTAGTTGCAGCCATTGCCGACACTGATCCTGAGATCAGTGTCGTTGCGGGATTTGACATCAATTGCCACAAGCTTGGCGGATTTCCTGTATTTTCTAATCCAAATGAATTCTCGGGCGATGCAGATATTATTATTGATTTTTCACATCCTTCTGCTCTCAATGACCTGCTTAAGTTTTCCAACAAGACACAAGTCCCTCTTATCCTATGTGCTACAGGATATTCACAGCAACAACTCCTCCAAATTGATAAAGCATCAGAGCGATTGAAGATTTTCCGCTCAGGAAATATGTCCCTTGGAATAAACTTGCTTGCTGATCTTGTCAGCCGCGCCTGCTCCGTACTTGGAGAAGGATTTGATATCGAAATAATTGAACGTCACCATAGGCGCAAAATAGACGCCCCAAGCGGAACTGCCTTGATGCTCGCCGACGCGGCATCATCTTCGCTTCCGTATGAGCCTGAGTATATATACACAAGGCATAACAGGCGAGAGCCTAGGGATAATGGTGAAATCGGCTTTTCCTCAGTTCGCGGCGGAACTATAATCGGTGAGCATGACATCATTTTTGCCGGTCCTGACGAGGTCATTGAGTTGAGACATTCGGCGCAATCACGAGATGTTTTTGCATCGGGTGCGGTAAGCGCAGCTAAGTTTATGGCGAGTGTAAACAAAAGTGGCTTGTACGATATGAGTGATGTTCTCAGGTCTCAAAATATGGTTGATTTTACTTCGGCAAGGTGATAGTATTTATCTAGGAGTGATTCTTTTGATTGATGTAAATACAGAATACGTGGACATTGATGATGCTTTAAAGCGCGTTGGAGGCAATTTGGATCTATATAAGAGATTGCTGGGGCGCTTTGTTGATAGTGACCAACTTACTGATCTTGAAGATGCTATTCGAAGTGAGGATCAGGAGCATATCCGGCGTGCAGCACACACACTCAAGGGTGTTTCTGCGAACCTCTCGCTCGGCAAAATCAGGTTATTATCGTTGGATATTGAACTTGCTATCAAAAACGGACTTGATTACAGCGCTATAATGACGGAATTAAGAGAGGCATATGATGAAACCGTAAAGATTATTTCTGAAATTGTAACCTAGAGGAAACTGTGAATGAGACACGAAGCCCGGGACCTTATACTTATTGTTGATGACATTGAGATAAACCGAATGATACTGGCAGAAATACTTAAAGATGACTATGATATTGTCGAGGCCGACAGCGGTCGGAAAGCACTTGATCTTCTTTTCGAAGAGAACTTGTCCCCGACTGTAGTTCTTCTTGATATTGTCATGCCTGATATTGATGGGTTTCAGGTTCTCGAACAGATTAAGGAAACAAACAGCACTAAGCATATACCCGTGTTGTTTATTACTGCGGAGGATTCTGCCGAGACCGAATCGCTCGGTCTGAAATCCGGCGCTGCCGACTATGTAACCAAGCCTTTTAATCAGGATGTTGTCAGAGCTCGCGTAGATAATCATATTAACCTTGCCCGATATCGCCACAGACTCGAGCAGTTGGTTGCAAAGAAAGCAGCGGAGGTAACAAGAACATATGAGCAGACACTTGAGATTCTTGCAACAATAATCGAGTACAGAAATCTTGAGTCCGGCGCTCACATCCGCAGAACAACTTTGCTGACTGAGATAATGGTCGCAAAAATGCTCGATATTGAAAAATTCAGACCGCTCCTACTGGCGGAGAATGTGCTTTCACTCATCAAGGCCTCCGCACTGCATGATATCGGCAAAATAGGGATCTCCGATAATATCTTGCTCAAGCCCGGTAAGTTAACAGCAGAGGAGTTTGATGTAATCAAAACGCACACATCTATCGGGAGTCAAATCATCGAAAACATTTCTTCTTCCCTACCTGATAATGATATGTATTTGAAATATGCAAATGAAATTTGCCATTGCCACCATGAGCGTTGGGATGGCAATGGTTATCCGCGTGGATTAAAAGGTGAAGAAATTCCTCTTTCCGCCAGAATCATCTCAATCGTTGATGTTTATGATGCGCTGGTCAATCCTAGGTGCTACAAGGCTGCATATCCTCACGATGTTTCGCTGGAGATAATAGCCGAGGGTCGTGGCACTCAGTTTGACCCTGATATAATCGATATTATTCCGATTATCAGCCCCATGTTCAAGAGTGTTGAAAAGAGCTATAAGGATTAGGTTTTGGATGGGAGTCTGCTGCCGGATGCTGCTTAATTCTTAATGTTTTATGCTTGATCCCGAGATAACTTGCATATATAATCATCCCCATGAGACAGCGTTTTATTGCAGATCTCATGGGGTGTTTGATCTAAGACATCAAGGAGCGATCATTTCATCAAAAATATCGGAATATTTCGCGAAATAGCTCAATATACAACGCACCGAAAATTATCCAGAACAGTGAGTAAAAGAATGCGTAAACTGTACCGACGATTGAGAGTACAAGCCCGGCTGTTCGAACGCCTGCTGAAAAGCCTTCCTTCTTCGCCATGACAGCAAGGATCAGTCCGACAATACCTGCCGCCAAATCCAGAAATGGCACAGGCATGCAAATAGCAATGATACCCAAGACTAAGGCTGCAATTGCCTTACTCTTTCCGGGTGGATTTGTATGTGGGTTCTGAGGAATTTTTGGCGGATATTGATAATTCGCATGCTGCTGATATTGCGGATGTTGTTGTTGGTAGTTTGGTGGCGGCGGATAATCAGGTGGTCGCTGATGGTTCGGTGGATATGGGCTACCGGCTTTGTGCTGATATCCAAGCGGACGTTGATCATTAGGCTGATACTGATAGCTCGGCTGACGTTGGTATTCCGACAGTTCTTGGTCGATTGATGGGTCTTGACTATTTGCCGATTCCTGATTGGCTGACGGATTCTGGTTTAGCTTCAACTCCTGATCGGCTGTCGTGTCTTGATTGTTTGTTGAATTACTATTATCCATAAAATATCATCCCTTCCCTGTGAAAGTTAATCTGCTTGCTTGAGTGTAACATGTATATCATTTGCATGTCAATGTCTTTCGTTCCAGCACAAGCACATAACATTACAGTCGTGGATGACTGTTCACAGTAGCTGTGTGTGCGCTTGCGCTCGGAGTCTGTATTTTTGCAATTTCATCGCTCATACATGTGCACTGGCACTCAACGCCTATATTTTACTATTTATCTAGGTAAGCGCTGATATTCTGCCCAGCCTTCACGGACGAGTCTTGGAACATCTATTCCATAAGGGCAGTGTCTTATACAGTGACCGCAGTCTGCGCAGTCATCAGCGTGTCTCATGGCTTCGCGACCCATATCTCCTAGAAAAAATGATTCGGCTGAGCGCTGTATCAGCAATGTCATTCTTGCTGCCATCGGAATACCAATTCCTGCAGGGCAAGGCATACAGTAACCGCATCCGCGGCAGAATTCACCGGTAAGTTCCGCCTTATCCTTTTCTATGACACTCAGAACTCTCTTATCAAGCATCGGCGGTGACTCTTGATAAGACAAGAATTCGTCAAGCTCATGTTCACGCTGGATTCCCCATATTGGAATAATGTTATCAAACTGAGCAAGAAACGCATAAGCTGCTGCCGAGTCGGTTATAAGCCCACCGGAGAGCGCTTTCATGCCTAAAACGCCGATGCCTCTCCACTTGCAGTCGGAAACAAAGTCAAGTTCCTCTTCTGACGAGAGATATGAAATAGGATATTGTATCGTATCATACAGCCCAGACACAGCCGCTTCCTTCGCGATTTCAAGGCGATGGCAAGTTATGCCTATAAACTTGACTTTATCTAAAGATTTTGCTTCAAGAACAGCTTCGTAAAGTCCTGTACCGTCACCGGGTTTTGGACAAAATGGCGGGTTATGAAACTGGTAGATGTCGATATAGTCTGTCTTCAACATTTTCAGTGATACTTCAATATCTTTCCAAAAAGTGTCTTTATCTTTTGCAGAGGTTTTTGTTGCAATATATATTCTGTCGCGAACAGCAGAAAGTGCTAAACCCATTTTCCATTCGCTGTCGGTGTAATCTCTCGCGGTGTCAAAAAACGTTATGCTATTTTGAAATGCTTTTTCAAGGAGATACCCAGCTTCGTTTTCACTAATTCGCTGAATTGGCAATGCGCCAAATCCATTTTTATTTACTCTGATTCCGGTTGCTCCAAGATTTACATAATCCATATTGACTTACCTTTCACTTTTTGTTGATCATATCCTGTAGCACGAACTCTGTCAAGAGGAGTGCTGCTACAATGCGGTGGGTCTTGCCAAATAAACGCTTCCAATGTATACTTTAATTAAATAAATGAAGTATATACGGAGGATTGAGTAAAGATTATGCTTAAATTTAGTAAGCTGCAACTGGGTGATATTGATAACATCAAGCATTATTTTCCGCTCTCCGTCAACATGATTTGCGATAACACAGTTGGCGGGGCATTTATGTGGAGGGATTATTTTTCTGTTGAATATGCTGAATATAATGAAACGATCATTTTCAAAGCTATTCTTCCTTACCGCGATGATATGATAGCTTTTTCCGTACCGCTTGGCAAGGACATGCGTGGCAGTGTAGATAAGATTATTGAGTACTGCAAAGCTACCGGCATTTCCATCAATTTTTGCATGGTAGCGGATGATGACAGGTTGGTGCTTGAGTCAATTTTCCCTAACTTTGAAGTCTTCAGAGAAGAAGATTGGAGCGACTATTTATATACCGCCGATAAGATGAAGACATTATCCGGAAGAAAGTTTAGCAGTCAGAGAAATCATATAAATCAGTTTATAAGGCAATATGAGGACTATAACTTTGAGGACATCAAATTAGACAATATTGAACTCGTTAAAGATTTTTACATTGACCTAACTTCAAGATATCTTCCGAATACTGCAATGGCAGTTGAGGATAGAGCTAAAACCATCGAGGTTCTTGACAATTTTGAAGCTTATGGTATGTTTGGTGGCTTCATCAGTGTTAATGATTCTGTTGTCGCTTTTTCTATCGGCGAGATTATAAACAATGTGTTGTTTGTTCATATTGAAAAAGCAGACACGAGCTATAAAGGCTCATTTCAGGTTATCACAAACGAATTTGCAAATCGATTTGCATCCAGTGAGGTTGAGTTCATCAACAGGGAGGAGGATGTCGGAGATGCCGGTTTAAGGATATCAAAATTATCATATCATCCATGCAAGATCATTGATAAGTACTTATTCTTCGTAACATAACTTCTATTAATGAAATAACGAAAACCGAGGTAGTTACCTCGGTTTTCTTTGTGTTGGCGAATACCTATCTTTCCGGGCCGTCTCCAGCCAAGTATTGTCGGCACAAGTGAGCTTAACTTCCGTGTTCGGAATGGGAACGGGTGGAACCTCACCGTAATGAACACCAACTATTATGAAATTGCATTTCTGCGCCTTCAAAACTGAACAATGAAGAAGATGAAAAAGAAAAAGAAGAGCAAGGCTGTTGCCTGCAAAATATACGATCATCAAGATATAGGAAGAAGTAATCAAGAGACTATCGAGATAGTCAGTTGAAAGAGATCAAACTATATCTGAAAAGATCAAGCCCTCGGGTGATTAGTACCGGTCAGCTAAACATGTTACCATGCGTACACCTCCGGCCTATCGACGATGTAGTCTACATCGACCCTTACTCCATAAAGGATGGGAGAACTTATCTTAGGGAGAGTTTCACGCTTAGATGCTTTCAGCGTTTATCTCGTCCGTACTTAGCTACCCAGCTGTGCCGTTGGCACGACAACTGGTGCACCAGAGGTACGTCCA
>Ga0136643_10011461_pt1 | contig 13154 bp, 9 predicted proteins | sample TergutLab28metaG_FD_96883 | JGI IMG/M metagenome (GOLD analysis project Ga0136643, IMG submission 96883) | Labiotermes labralis P1 segment gut microbial communities from Petit-Saut dam, French Guiana - Lab288 P1 (version 3) (version 3) | ecosystem: Host-associated > Arthropoda: Insects >...
ACAGTATCATGACACCATCAGAACATTGCACAATACACAGTATCATGACACCATCAGAACATTGCACAATACACAGTATCATGACACCATCAGAACATTGCACAATACACAGTATCATGACACGAACTCAGCAACCAGATGGTATTTTTTTTTTTGCATGTGTACTTTGCTTTAACATTTCTTACATAAACACATTATAAAATAATCAGTCAATATGAATATCAGGCTGTCTCAAGGCTGGGGCAGTTAGCGAACAGTCTGTCACTGCAGAGAACTGGGCTTAGTATTGTCACACCAAAGCTACACACTAAGCTTCATCCACTAATGACCCTATACAGCACCATACATTCACAGTGTCATTAAATAAAACAACTTAAAATATCAAAATACGTAATTCTTATAATATATTTCTGATTTACTGTTTTATGCACATTTATTGAGTGTAAGGCCTCAGCATGTATAAACATGGGCATGCTATGTCAATAAGTTACATAATGACACCATTACAACAATGACCTAATGAAAACATACTTGTAAGAAGATGGAAGAAATTTTTCCACAATTTTTATGACATCTGGGAAGAGATCTCTCACCACTAAATTTAACAATGTCTGACTGGCAACATCAGGTAATGAGCCAACAGAAAGCATTAACACTTTGTTTGTTACATAAAATTTTGAGATAGTATAGTAGTTATGTGTGCACCACCACCCCCTCCCCCACCATCTTTACTCCAAATAAATTAAAATCTTGCTCAATAATCAAATAACCAGCTTGCACATTTTGGGGTTTCCACAGCAGCCCACAGCAGTTTTGTTGAGGAGTCATGTCATCTGGGATGTGTTACTGCGTCCGTGGGTTAGTGTTTCCTGATGTTTTGAAGGCACGTAGTGGCTTCAAAATGTCAGGAACCCCTGTGACAGTGACACAGTGTCACATCAAAGAAGCTGTGAATCCTCACACACCATATATACAGCCAATGTATGGGTTCTGAAATGAAACACAGTATGCTGAATAAAGCATTATGTGCAAACAAATGCCTTCTTTGCTACTGAAACAGAGTTGATTCATTTAGTTGCAGCTACCGTGGAAATGTTCAGCTACATTAAAATATCTGTGACAGATATCAATAGGCAGTGAAAGGACAATGATATATCCGTGCTCATTATTTTATCTGACAACTATCAGTTGCCACTTCTTGCTGACTGGTTTATCATGGGAACGCAGCACACTGTGTGGTGAAGCATCCACAGGTACTGAAAAATGACAGTTATCAGCTAAAATGTAACACTAGGCAGAATCAAGGTAAAATATGACAAAACATGCATTATGTTTACAAATATTGTATAGAATAACGAAACTAAGACACAAGTTTTGTGCACTAATAATGCCTAATGTAAGCTGCTACAATCAATACCCGATAAAATGAAAGAAAAAAAAAGGGCACTCATCAAGTAACTCTTTTCTCATTCAGTGGATGTGCAAAGAGACTCCACAGGTTCATCTAGTCCTCTTCTACAGCTTCACTCTCAAGAATCAACTTGAATGAAAATGGTTGAAAGATATAGCCTGTCCCTTCATAAAACTTGCTCATGAACTCCACCCTGCAAACAAAGATTACAAACTGCTAGAACAAAACAATGCATTCTTAGCAGGAACCATCACCTAAGCAAAAACAAGACACATAGGCAAAGTTAGAATAAACATAAAATATAATATTTGTAATAATGTATTATCCTGCCTAAAATAAGATATGTATTTTTAAACTTTTAGGTATATGTTTTCCAAATTTTGCAATTCCATAGAAACAAAATAAGTCCTGGTTTGTCATTATCAAATTCTGGCAGCCCTAGTCATGGCTGTACGTACCAGTGCAGTCGAAGTGTGTGAAGAAAGGCAGACAGTCCCTCCATCATGACGAGGATTGCGACTGTAAGCACAGCCCATGCACCAAACATCAGATATAGCACAATAGCACCTCTCACGTAACTTCCGGCCTTGCCATCTGCAGTTCCATGCAGTCCAATACTGAGGACCATGCTCCACAACACTTCTGACAGCTCTGAAACAGCAAGACAGTAGCATAACACTACAGGTGACACAGACAGTGAAGGTGAACACAGTACAGGACAGTACAATCCACTAAAACTGCCACAAACACAATACATGTCCAAAGTGAAATGTCTATTTGGTTCCAACAACTTACAAAAAACCAGCAGTAATATAAGGACTGAAAATTATTATTAGTAAAATACAAAGCTTTTTGGAAGCGTAAATTACATACATTGAAGAAATGAAGGAGTCTCATTCCATTAATCACAAAAGCAATCTGTCTTACTTAATGAAAGACGCAGCTTGATTGCACAACTGCAAGAGAACAGGGAGCAGACCCACCACCCCAGTGGTCTCAACTCATCTTGTTGCCACCTGTCATGAAGGTTCATTACAATGGCAACAAAAAGGGATGTAAAGTGAGGTTGAAATCCCAACATACAGACTCTGCTGTGCTAATAATGTTAGTGTCTTGTTCAATGACCCTCATCGCAAATCAGGTTAATGTTGCTGTATAACATTCAACACGATGAGAGGTAAAGCTGAGAAAAAATACAGGTAATATTGTATTGGTTTATCTGTTTTGTTGGCAGGTACTCTAACTGGTGTGACTTGCTAGATACACAGACTGAAAATAAATCTTATATCCCACATGCAACAACAGCAGCAGCAACAATAACAACAACAACAAAGTGTAGGTCATTTCTGAATGTTCATCTCTCTCCCCATGTAGACTGTTGGGAAGTAAAATGTCCCCTAGCTGCCTTACAAGGGCTGCAGTGAAGGTGTTGTCACTTCACTGTCCCTAGACTTGGACAGTGACTGTCTTCATCTGATGCCCTGTTCAGCCAGGAAGGCCCTGCCAATAATTGCGCTCCTGCTGGTATAGCATACACCAACATGCATGATGCCATCAAGGGGTCCCAGCACATACACACATAACAAGGCACAGCTGGCTGGCTTCTGTCAACTTACGTGCATGTGCCAGTGACAGGGCCCACAACCGCAAGTAAGAGGCTGTGTGTGATATTGTGCTCAATATATATTCTATGGTGTGAATTCCTTGATGAATGAACACTTCCCCTATTCCATGGTCATCTTCCTTGTGGTCAGCCTGGGCAGGTGAGGCACTTGGAGTATCAACTGCTTCAGGAGTTAGTTCCAGTCCTTGGTTAACATCTCCATTTTTTGATATCTGTGAAAGACAATCCAGAGGAAACTGAAGTCAGGAAATGTCTGCTGCCATTAAGTCCATATCTTTTTGTCCACCCATTTCCTACCTAGGAATACAACAATTAAAATACAGAACTACATAAATGCTTGTTATATTGTATGGGTATGAAAGAAGGTCTTTCACGCTGAGAGAAGAACAGAAGCTAAGGATGTTTGAGAATAGGGTTAAGAGGAAGACAGTTGGGCATAAGAGGGAAGAAGTAACAAGAGTCAGGAGACAAATGTGTAATGAGAAGCTGCATGGTTTCTACTCCTGTCCAAATATCCTTAGGGTAATTAAATGAAAGGGGATGAGATGGGTAGGGCATGCAGCACAAATTGGGAAGAACACAAATGCATACAGGATTGTAGTAGAGAACCTGAAGGTAAGAGATGACTTTAAAGATCTGGGCATAGATGGGAGGATAATATTAAAATGACACAGAAATGAGGGGGGGGCACAGACTAGATTGATCTGGTTCAGGACAGGGACAAGTGGTTATTCACTAATCATCTTACCAATTCAAAGTTCCATAGTAAACAAAAAGTAAGTACTTTTCTATCCAATACTCCCAGATCTCCAAAAGAGCACTACCTTGTTGGAAGGTTCCCAAGCCTCACCTGCTGGTCCAACTGACAAGGCAAAGATGAATTACTCAGAGAGAAACATGTCCCAGTGCCACTTTGTCTAGCACAAATCTTAAATTGTACAGCCTGAGACTGAATCTTGGTATCTACAGTATGATTCATAATTTCTAATAACCTCAACAATCTGGCTTGATGCTTCCCACAGTCGTATAAGCCAGTCCTCAAGCAGGTGATCCACAAGTCAAAGATCAATATATTGTGTCTGTAATTATTTCTGTGAAATTAAAACTCGGATGCTAAGAAGTCAGCACAGTTCCATACTCAGTCCCTCGTTCATCTTGATTTTATATGGATCTGTTATAGAAGCCAGGGTTATCAAATGAACATTATGTTTCTTATAAAGAATCCTACAAAATATCTGCTCAAATTAAAGCATGTATTCATTGGCTTATTTGCCATGGAAAATGGTATATTACCTTACATCATAATTTCAACCATTACATAGTTACCGTACTGGCAGAGCAGTCCTGTCAATGATGACACAGACGGCACACACTGACCAGCTAACAGCTGCCATAGAAACAAGGCTGTTTGTTGTGCACTCCCCACTCCCCCCCTCCCCCCCCCCAAAAAGAAGCAACTTCCATCATAATTTCTTATTGATGTTCAGCAGATACTGCATAGGGCACACACACTGAAATTTCTAGGTTGTCAATATACTTACGAGGGATGTCCAATAAGTAAGGTTTGTCAGTTCACAGGAATTAGATGAGAAGACATGAAAGTCTCACATGTGGCCCATTAACTCCAGTGAAGTATCATTATTTTCAACATAATTCCTGAGCACAATGAAGTGTCTGTTGCTTTTTGGCATTAGTTTAAAATTTATGTCACATCAGAAACCAGGCTCTTGCATTTGGAGTGATTCACAAACAGCCATTTAAACTTACCGATTATTGCAGAATCAATGTGGAGAAAGCACTCTAGATGTTGCAAATTTCACTATAATAAAGGAAGTGAAAGGTTGCAAGTGCAAGGGACCACGTTCCATCACAACAATATTCTTAAACGCATGGGAAGATGGGACAGCATCAGTGTGCTCAAGGAAAATGTTGAAAATAATGATTCCTAGGTGAAACACATGAACTGCATCTAACATCCACCACAAAACCACATTTACTGTGCATCCTTCACATTAAAGGTACTTACATGATCAGAAGCTTTCCTCCCTCCACCACAGAGGATGTATATTGGCTTGCCCAGAAGCAGTACAGGGATGCACAACAAGGCAACAACAACAAACACATATTGCAGCATATCTTGACCATCAAACATAAACTCTTGACAGCCTTGACCAGTTGGAGGTGAACTTTTGAAGAGCATCATGTTGATGAATAGAATGAGAACAGATGGAGCACATGATGGCCCATATCTGATGATGTCCACTGAAAACAATACAATGACCAATCAGTCAATCAATCAACATGGCATCATATGAAGTTTCCAGTCTTCTGTGCCAAGACCCTGAATATGAAAGTACTGCAGTCATTTAAAACACTGTAAACCTAACCTCACCTAACAACACACTGTTACATCTGTGATGACTGCAATCTTCAACAGCTCGTTTTCAAAAAACATGCCTGTCCACTTGCGCAAGAATTGAGTTATTCATAGGAAAATGTACATTATACAGACCTCTGTCACTGGATACAACTATTGCAGGCAAAGGTCTGTTAGTTCGAGCCAAACCAGTACCTAAAAATTCAAACTAACTATCTAACTATATGGAGAAAAGTCCTTCTTTAGAAGCTAACAGTTCCTTGGCTAGTCAAGAAATTTCCTCCATGTTATGGACCCCAGGAGTGCACTACTGCGTTTACAAGAGCTTGCCACTTGTCCCTATACTCAGCCAAATTCATTCAGCCCATTCCCTCTCATCCTAAACTTCTTAAGATAACTTTCGATATTATCCTCCCATCTGTGCCTAGGTATTCCAAGTGGTCCCTAAAATTCTGGTTTCCCCAGTGTAACTCTGTATGAACGTCTTTTATCCCCTATATAATGCCACATTCTTCCACCCATCTCATTCTCCTTCATGTGATCACCCAAATAATATTTTGTGAGGATTAAAAATCATGAAGCTCCGCAGTATATGATTTCTTCTGGTCTGCTGTTATTTCTTCCCTCATAGACTCAAATATCTTAATCAACATATTAAGAAGGGTCCTGGAAGCAAGCCCAGCTAGGTGAGGTACGATGAGCAGAGTGTTTGCATATGCAGTCATCCACCCACAAGTACAGTTACTTACAGGTCTCCTGAGAGCACTGCACTACGTGGCAATCCTTTGTCATCTGTGGGTGGTACATGGCCCACTTTATGAACATCATGGCTACCATGTATGCAAACAGCAGTACTAGGAACAATATTTGTGGTATAAATTCCAGAACAATATTGATTAATTTTCGAAAATATCTGAAACAAGTAGCAGGAATCAGTACATCAGTAAGAACAAGTGATGAGTTAACGAAACTACAGATACATGAATACAGATGACCCTTTTATCAGAACCCTGAGGATGGGACCTGTATCACACACAAAGTCTGCATCTACTGGAACATCCTGTACAAGCTGCAGTGTTCAGGGAAATGGTAAGAGGAACACTGTACAACGAAATGTTGCAATGCACAGCCATGCACAATGTGAGCAGGCTCATGATACAGTACACTAAGCTGCCTGTCTCTCATTTGTTTCTCACCTCATGCACCATGGACCTGGTTTGCATTATTTGATCTTCAATTTCACAGATATTTGTAACATCTGGTTTTCTAGTTCTCCTGTAAAGCTGCTGTATTTTTCAGACCACACAGACATGCCAGACCACCAGACACACCAGCAGTTTAGAAGGCAAATTTAGGAGAAGGGGATGATTTATTCACATGTGAACCATCCCTGTGCCGTAAAACACAGGCTGTTGTATACAGTGACTTCCAGGACAAAATGCATCACACAGCCCGTACAATACAGTACATAATTATACTTACTTCCTATGACATCTGTTTACTATAGTTTATGACGGCCAATCAAAAAATAAGGTTCTCTGTTCTATTCCCAAGAACATGATATTCACAACAGTCTGTGACTCTGTTGAATGCTAGTACATTATTCCTGCTACCAGGTGGCAAGTTTGTTCTCTAGTGTAGACAGAATACCCTTCTCAAAGTCAGCTGAACAATGGCTACCATACTGATAGAATGGACAAAGAAGTGTCATCTGTAATTCATTTTTCCTGGCCAAAAGCATCCATTCTCTGCAAATCTGCCATAAGCTGCAAGAGTCTATGGTCAAGCAGAATCCATAACATGGAAGTGTCCCAGTTCCTCCATACAACAAATTATGACAAACCCAGGAAATGTGACAGCTAGCACACAGGGTAATTTTGGTACTGTTTAAGTGCTGGTGGTGAAACAACCAATGCTGGTCATTACTGCGGCACATTAACTGGAATTAGGGAGGCTGTTTGCTGCACTGCTGTAGCATGTTAATGCCTGACCACGCTCTGTTCGTACCACAGTGATCCTCTGGAGCACTGGCAGGTTCTTCCCCATCCTACCTGTAGTCCTGACTTACATCTGTTCCCCAAAATGAAGGAGCATGACAAACTGGAGCTCAAGTAATGATTGTGTCTGCAGGATGCATCATTTTACTACCAAAGGTTTGACTCTTTTTGCTGAGGTTTTGATAGGTGCTTCAACAGATATTGCAGAGACATCCAAAAACAGACTGCAGACGTGCATATGGCAGACCCTGTGCTGCTGCTTACTGTAACTTGTTTGCATTGTAAATACAAAAAACCATCAGGAACCACATTTTCTGACTTACCCTCACATGTAAATGGCGTAATTTGTTTTAAATTTTCTTAATTTTATTTTTGTCACACTCCTTAACTCTGAAGTGTTTTATTTAGCAATGCCATCAATTGCTAAGGTTATTCAGCATAGGTGATAGCTGAATACAGGAGTATGAAGCATTGATGGAATGACACAGACAAAGAAAATAGAAGTACTTGGAAAAAAAAAACCTGTCCCAGTGTGTATCTATCCACCACAAATCCCACATGGACTTCACTGTGACTGTACTGGCATCTGTGAGGTAAGAGGCTGTTGTCTAAGGGCCTGAGCCATGGCACAGACCAACAGTCTGAAGTACAGCACCTTAATTACTGGCTGCATAACTTTATTTTATAAATTATCTTTCTCTCTTTGAAGGTTACTGAAATCTATAAGAGGAAAAGGAAGAATGTCTTGAATCATTATACTCCTCCTCCTCCTCCTCCTCCTACTACTACTACTATTACTACTACTACCACCACTACCACCAACACCACCACCACTACTACTGTAGCAAAAGACCCAATAATGACACTACTTCTTCAAAAATGTTTTTCAGAATAACATAAAATATTGTTAGGGACCTTAAAAAACATTTTCACTCCTTGACACACACACACATATGTATATATATATATATATATATATAGAAAGTGAGAGAGAGTAAATTATGTGTACTAATTTTCAAAACATTCATTGTGTGGCTTCAATTGCAAGTAAAACAGACTCCAAACACCTGGCAGATGCAGGTTACATGTATAATCAGACAATAATTCAGTGACAGCTGGTATGCTAAACACATGACATAAAATTCTCCCTGTTGTATGACACAAATATATTGAGATGTAAGCTAATTCTGTTCTTGCATGATTTGTTCAAAAACACTAACTTGGAAGCAGAACAGCTCAGTGACTACAGTGACTAGGCTACAGGCAGGACAATCCAAGTTTCAATTCCCTGCAGGGGCAGAGATTTTTACCTGCTCCATAATGTCCAGACACATTCCTGGCCTCATCCAGCCTCCTATTCAACAGGTAATAAGGGTTCTTTCCTTAGGGAGAAGTGGCGGTGGAGTGCAGCTGAACACTCACCTCCATGCACTGCAGAGATTAAGAACTGGTGGCGTTGTATGTCTATACCTCTATACCTCCTGTAAGCCTTCATGAAATATACAGGTAAAACTGTAAACTTTTGCTCCATAACTCTATACTTACACGTGATTGACAACACTCAGGCACACTCCAAAGATCATATGGACCACACCAAATATGATGGACAGCTTCATTTTGTATGAGTTAAGGAAGATAATCTTGTTAGAAGATACCTGCAACATGACATAAACATGCTGGCAGAAACAACTCCTTCATCACATTCCAATACTGCCAGCCACAATAACAAACTTCATGGCCCTATTCTGGTGACAATTCAAACATTTCTTGGTTCACAGCCATGTACAGTACAAAACAGAGGTGAGTGGGGCACTTCCCTTTGGCACAGACAAAACTGTAATTTTGGATTTGTACATTGCATCATAAACGCTAGTTGTGTATTAGTTGACTACATACGCATATACGATGACTGACATGATCTGTGTTGTTTTTGTTGTTGTTGTGTTTGCCATCAGTCATTTTAGTAGTAGTAGTGGCAGTATGCAGCAGTAGTAGTAGTAGCAGTATGTAGCAGCAGTTGTTGCTGTTCCTCATCACTTACTTATGTACATTTTTACCAAAATAACTACTATCAAAGTACAAGGGTGGAAGAGCACAATTTTTTATTCTTTGTCTTGGATGAAAAATTATCTCCTCATATGACTGATGCAGAGATTTCAAAATAATCTAATCTGTATTTAATTATAAGACTCATAATTACATGTGCTTTTTACTTTATGGTTGGATTAAAGAAAACTACAGCAGCTGAGCAACTTCACTTGTGACATCCCTATTGCATGTATTCAGGAAAAACTGAGTCCATGTTCCTGTTACAGAAGTCTATAAGAGATTTAAATAAAAATTTGCTTTACTGTGTAACGTATGAACACTGAGGAATCAAGTGTCAAGTATCAAGTGTCAAGTGTGGTGGGTTATGATGCAGTGTAACATGTAACTCTGGGATCACACAGCTTATTAAATTTAAAATATGAAGCGCTTATCAATCACATTGACCAACAATGCATAAAATAGGATAACAGACTGTACATAAATTTCAGAAACTTCCACACATCACCAGGGAGTTTCAAATGCAAAGGAGTAAGAGCACCGATATGTCAACCTGGGAAGTACAGTGTCAAGTGTCTAGGTATTTAAATTGTTAAAATTATAACATATGAACATAGTCCTGCCATAAGTTCCGTCCCATAGTTTACGCAGTCCGCAGCTGGAGACAATGAGGCAGAAGGGTTTAAAGGTTTGTTATTTTCGGACTATTGACCTTTCAGGTACTTGTGTCAAGGCAGTTTGCTCTCATCTGTCACAGCGTCAACATGGAGTGGGATGTCCAGTAAAACCATGTGGCTGTGATTGTTCTTCCCAATTGTGGAAAATCCCATTCTCAAATTTTCAAACACTTAAAATAATTGAAAATTTCGTGAATGTTCATCTTTCCAGCAATTAAACATTATAAGGAACTCTGGAGGGTTGAAAACAGGGCTCATTCAGGATGCCTGGACAGCATGAGGGTTGAAGCTGCTATCAAAACAGTACAGGAGAGGATTCACTGAAATCCACTCTGGAAATGGAAGATCATGTCCCGGAAGCTGAACATTTCAACCCAATCAAGTCATGCCTCATCAGGGATGATCTACACATGAGAGCGCACCTCTGCTCAAAGGGACACCTTCTTACTCCTGCTTTGAAGGAAATCTGACGGACAAGAAAAAAACATCTCCTCCAGTGGCATGCCGAGAACGGGCACAAAAACATCCTCTTCATGGACATGAAAATTTTCACCATCGAGGAGCAGTATAACAACCAGAACAACAAGATTTATGCTCAAACGTCTCTTGAGGTGCGTTCTGAGGGTGCAGGAGGCCATCACCCTTCCTACATCATGGTTTGGTGGAGGTTGTCCCATCTGGGGGTGATACCTCTTCATTTTTACGAGAAAGGTGTGAAAACTAGTGCCCAAGTGTATCAAGAGGATGTGCTACAGGGAGTTGTGAAACCTCTTAACATGAATGTTTTCAATGGTTGGAAATGGGTCTCCCAGCAGGACTCACCTCCTGCCCACAAGGTCAGATGACTCAGGAGAGGCTGCAGGGAATGTTCTGGCCTTTATCAGTGCCGAGGATTGCCCCTCGTTGAGTCCATACCTCAACCCCCTGGAATATAAACTGTAGGCTGTTTTGGAGGACATGGCTTGCTGAAAGCGTCACAACAACATGGACAGCCTGAAGAGATCCTTCATGAAAGCAGAGGAAGAGATCCCCCTGGAGACGGTGCGTGCTGCAATAGCAGAGTGGCTGGAGCATCTCAAGGCTTGCATTGAGGCAGAGGGCGACCATTTTGAGTGACATTATTATAAATAAAAACTTAAAAATAATTGCTAATAAATTATTTGGCTCGAAAAGTGGACATTCTGTTTCATTTTCCTTCTAGGTCACAATATACTTGGAACAGAACTTATGGCAGGACTGTGTATATATATGCATGCACATATGCTTATAATATGGTACTTCTAAACTTATGTTACTGACATAATGGTCATCATAATTCCATGACATTCCAGGCCAGAGTCAATGCCTGTTTACTTTATGTGCAATGAATGCATACCAACATGACTCCACCTTGTGCTATCCAAGAGGATCCAGTCCCCCTGCATTTGTCGCTGCATATACAGCACCTCCTGGCACTTTCACCTGGAGCTTGTCAGAACTAGTTAACAATAACATCAACAGTACTTATCACTGCATTTGTTTCAAAATTTTACCGTTTTAAATACTACATAAGAAATCCAGTCATTAAGAGCATGATGTTCTACACCAAAACATTCATAAATACACCTGGACCTCTCTTGAACCAATGACTAACAACCAGATTGATCACATATTGATAGACAGGAGATGGCATTCAAGTATACTCATTGTATGATTTTTCAGGGGGGACGACTGATACTGATCACTGTCTGGTGGTTGCAAAAGTTACGGAAAGATTGGCAGTAAGTAAATAAGCGGCACAGAAGTTTGATGTGGAAAGATTTAATCTCAGGAAGCTAAATGAGCTGAAGTTAGGAAACAGTATCAGATTAAGATCTCACCAGGTTTACAGCTTTGGAGAACTTATTTCATAGCAAGGATATAAATAGGGCTTGGGGAAACAGTGAAGAGAGTATTAAAACCTCAGCTAAACACAGTCTAGGTCTGTATGAATTGAAGCAGCATCAACCATGGCTTGATGAAGAATGTTCACAATTTTTAGATTAAAGGAAGCAGGCTAAAATGAAGTCGTTAAATGATCAAACCAAAGCAATGTAGATAAACTAAACAGTGTAGAACGTGAATCTAGTAGACATTTCAGGAACAAAGAAAAAGCTAAATTTGATGAACTTGAAACTAACAGTGAGATAAAAAAATATCAGAGACTTGTATAGGGCCATCAGTGACGTTAAGAAGGGATAGCAGCCTAGAAGTAATATAGTAAAGGATGAGAAGGGTGATTTGGTTACAGACTCCCACAGTGTTTTGGCTAGGTAGAGGAACCATTTTTATCGGCTGTTGAATATACATGGGTTTAATGATGTTAAGCAGACAGAAATACATACAGTGGAGCCACTAGTGCTTGAGCCGAGTGATTTTGAGTTTGCAATGTCTACTGTGAAGCTAGGAAGACACAAATCACTAGATATTGATAAAATCCCAGCAAAATTGATTTATGCAGTGGGAAGAACAATTCGCTCTCAGATCCATAAACTTCTTCATTCTGTTTGGAATAAGAAGGAATTGCCTGAGCAGTGGAAGCAGTCGGTCACTTTGTCTGTTTATAGGAAGGGTAATAAAACAGACTGTAGTAATTATAGAGGCTTATCACTTTTCCCAACTTTATACAAAATTTTATCCAACATTCTGCTGTCTAGATTAACTTCATATGTACAAAAAACTATTGGGGTATCATCAACGTGGAATTCGAGGCAACAGGTCAACTGTTGATCATACATTCTGCATTTGTCAAATACTTTAGAAAAAAAGGGAATACAATGAAGCAGTGCATCAGCTGTTTATAGACTTCAAGAAAGCTTAGTGAGTAACTACATCCAACCAGAGGTGAGCCTGTTTAAACAGAACACGGCGGATCTAGAGGAGTAAACCTCAAAAAAAAATCCCCTAGTCCAAGGTGTACACTACCGTGCCGAGGGACTACAGATGCATCTGCGGTGGAGGGTAAGAAACCGAGAACGGTGAACTCTGAGAAGTGGCGACCCTC
>Ga0136643_10011462_pt1 | contig 13153 bp, 4 predicted proteins | sample TergutLab28metaG_FD_96883 | JGI IMG/M metagenome (GOLD analysis project Ga0136643, IMG submission 96883) | Labiotermes labralis P1 segment gut microbial communities from Petit-Saut dam, French Guiana - Lab288 P1 (version 3) (version 3) | ecosystem: Host-associated > Arthropoda: Insects >...
ATTATTATAATGCATTAAAATTTGTCTGTTGTGGAGTGCGCATAGGGTGGCGGGCGTGAGGGAAGCAACATTATTGAACATAAAACTTGTGTTCTGGTTTCATCTATAATTTCTGCCCAAATGATTTCTCATTCTAAGAAGAACCGAAGAAGATATGATCAAAGACGTGTATTAGTCTTCATGTGAAGTACCGTTTATTGTCAGATTGTATTTTCACGACCGATTTTCGAAAAATATCAACTATCAAGTTTCATGAAAATCCGTCCAGTGGGAGCCGAGTTGTTGCATGCGGATGGACAGACGGGCAGACATGACGAAGATAATTGTCGCATTTCGCACTTTCGCGAAAGCGCCTTAGAATAAAAAGACTGTATCTGGATGTTTATCCACCAAGAAACATATGTCTCAGTACACAGATCGTTTTCTTCTGCATACTGATAGTGCCAATGACAAGTCCCAAATTCTTGAAACATTTAACATTTACAAACAAGGACAATAAATTGCAGTATGGAAAGCCTCGTAACATTATACCCATACCGCAACAACACAGCTCAGTCATGTGTGAAGTATATTTCAACTTTAAACAACCACAGATTCTTAACCGCTGAAGAATGGATCTTTGGTTTCAATACAGGTTTTATGGACCTGACCTCAGGAGTTCGCCGAATTTTATTTAACGAAATCATAACATGCAAATTTATAGTCGTTGCGAACATCATACCACCAGCATTAGTACCACTCATAATGCAGCAGCAGCAGCAGCAGAATAAGAATAAGAAGACGAAGAGGAAGAAGAAATAATAGTAAGAAGAAGACGAAGAGGAAGAAGAAAGAAGAGGAGGAGGAGTGGGAGGAGAAGAAGAAGAGGAATGAGAAGAAAGAGAAGAAGAAGGAGAGAGAAGGAGGAGGAGGAAGAAGAAGAAGAAGACTAATAACATTTGGTAAGGTCACAAGTTCGAACATAATTCATAAAAAACTATCTTTGCCAATTGCATTTGCTCCTTTCGATTCCCAAGGTACCTGCTGAAACATTATATTAAACAAGAACTTAATATTCTTGTATCAGCGACGATAAACAAACCAACAACTACACACACGTGCGATTTCAAGTTACGAAATCTCAGGCTTGCGCTATTTTCAAAAAGCAAAACCAGTGTATTAGTTTACAAAGCTTTATGAGTTGTACCTTGCGCAGTAAGAAAAGGGTGACGGAAGAATATTGCTGGGCGATAACACAGGAGGCGGGGAGGTCACGCTTCGGCAGATCACACTCCAGTGTGCTGAGGTTTAGATTTCAACTGGGCTACCTCGTATAGTATACACGATTCACCGTATGTATATCCAGTTCCGAATTGCAATTGATATTCGGAACGTAATTACTGCGTCAATTCGGGGAGTGTCTGTAAATGATACTTCAGAACCCAAGGCTAAACCACATATACGAGTCCATTAAATGGAAAAGAACTTTAAAAATCTGTCTCGTATGCACATTCTTGCCCCGACACGTAAGTCGTAAGAGTCACGGTATTTAGCAGAAAAAATGAAAAATGAAGACAAGTTTTTAAAGAAGAAAGACTTTTCAAAGATATTTAGACTAATTAATCAAGAAATAAAGTTTTCCTAAATATTATAAGAAGTTCGTTTCCCACACTAATTACAGCCGTTATAAGTTGCTACAACCTGACATTCCACTGTATCTGACAAAAATCGGGTAGGGGCGGGGTATGCTAAAGACAAGCAGATTTATTGGTGCAGAATCAAATGCGATTAATTTACTAAGAAATTTCAAATTTCTTCCCCCTTTTCCCTAACATCTTGGACGTAGGCATCGCATAAAATATAGACGAAGAAAGGAAGAAAATCCACTTAAATTCATAATTTGAACATAGATATTTTTGTTTCCGCACGCACACTTCTAACGTGCCGGTTTCATAGAGTCAAAATCACGGGCTGATTTTAGGGGACGATTCTAAACGGCATACAAACAGCTTTCTAACATGGGGCTATCTTACGTATAAGATAAGAGAAAACATACATGTTCAAATAGAAACATTCTGCTACATAAAGAAGTTTTCGAGGGAGTGAAATTAGGTATCTCACATTAGGGGGAGAACACAAAATGGGGACGACTAAAAACAGAGAGCTGGGAGATTATTAGCTTCAAGTGGGAATAAAGGGAGGGTGAAGACAAGTGCATAATATGGAATGTCGTAATAATAATTTTATTAGACTAATCACAAAAAGCGGTGGAAGAAGCACGCAGTGGCGCAGTTGGTTGGGAAAGGTCGCAGGTTCCAATCCCGATTTTGGCACTTGAATTTTTAATTGACATAATCCTTCCGCATTAGGGCCACGGGGTCGACACAGCCTCTTAACAGAAATGAGTACTAGGAATATATCCTTAAGCGTAAAAACGGGCGGTTTGTAGGGCTGCCAACCTTACCACCTTCATGCGGCGACTGTCTCGAAATCAGGCAACCTTAGCCTCCTGAAACTCTCTGGGCCTGTAATAGAGCTGCACAGTAATTGTTTTACCTTTGCTAATCACAGTAAGGAACAAGGACAGAGAGTTTAGTACTTACGCGAGGGTTAACAAAGCACAACATTTTGGAAAGAGAGCATTGAAAGAATAAAACTTTTGAAGACAAATGCTCTTTTGGTAGGACGTTATTAACATGCATCTTGAAGCAACAGATTGGGAAAGTCTAGAACGGATTCATTTGGCTCAGGACAGGAATCGGCGAGGCGTACTTGCGGACACAGTATTGAAACTTCTGATTTCGCAAGAGGAGCGTAATGGCTTGTCTAGCTGAGAGACTGAAGAAGGAATGAAGAAGGATTCTGTTCCACGGAGTTCATTAAAGTTATACGGGCCTAGCACAGCTCTAGGCACTACCTTCCGCGCAGAGAGATGCTGACAGTGTACAGCTCATTCTTATGTAAAGAATAACTTCAAGACAAAATGTGTTCCAGATGCACTGCTACCATCTCATGGTGCGAGAACCCGAATGTTCAACACTTCTAAAGGCAGTTACTGGACACATTCTTTCTCCATTTCCAAATAGACCCTTCCGAAACATAACAGCAATTTCTTCCCAAGATTCTCATATGCACCAAGTGGTACTGCTGTAAATCTGTTAACAGCTGCATCCAGACGATATGCATATTCAACGGCGTGCTATTGTTGGATCAAGTTCAATCCTTTGCTTTGATACTTAGTGCTTTACAATACTGATAGCCTCCAAAAGATCTTTATGAATCAAATTTTCTCTCATATTTGGATTTAAAAATTCTGATCGAATCAGTCAACTAGGGATGTCTGCTTCTGTCACACCTGAACTGGATACCTTGCCTACAACAATCCGGAGTAATGTAGGACGAAATATGCCGTATTTGTACAAAGGCTATCCTAAACGATTAGCCTTCGGAACTTTACATCAAACCTGTTTACTCATAAATATTTGTAAATCGGAATAGAAACATTTCACTACTGTCATATGTATAAATGCCACTTCCACATTTTATTTATTCCAAAAATTTCCATTTTTAATTTAATCCACAGACTTGGAACGACGGAATGTCGCATTTATGTGGCATTTTGCTCTTTTATATTTTAAACCAAAGAATAATTGATAAAACTATGTGCGTATTTGTAACTAATACAATCTCATCACTCAGTATTATTTATACACGAAAAATTTATGGGGAGATCTCTTTCCAGAAAATAAAACCACAGTTTGCTCTATTTATTTTGATTCGCTTTTGATCAGACATAATTTTACGGCCACACTGGAGGCAGGGCACCAAATGTCTGAATGTACAATACAGTTTAGAAGTAACCAGACGCCGTTATCCAGGACAAATTTTATGTGCAAGAGCTGTAACATGTGTAGTACGAAATTTCATCAACAGCTTGGAAAACTTCCTCAGGACAGACTCAGCTGTAATTATTCAGATAGGCACTATCAAATTTCGTTCCAATATTGTGACTAGTCTTTTGTAAGTTTAGCGTAAATAAACCACGTAACTATATTTGCTTCCACATACACGGTTATCAATTCTTGGCACTCACTTTGGAAGGCCCGCTTTATATCAATAAATAAATAAATAAATAAATAAATATATATATATATATATATGACCAGAACAAATTATTTGTTTCCGTAGTCTCCAAGCAAAACTTCGAACCAAACTCATTCCCTGTAATTTAAAAAAAGCAGCGACCAGCTTTTTAAAGGGGGGGGGGGGGGCGGGTAGGTAAAAGGCTTTTGCATATTGCCCGGGAGGAAAACTTTTAACAAAAATAATTTTATGTATTTTTTTTTTTACATTTAAAAATAAAAAAAACCAGGGAGCGTCGCTGTGTGGAGGGGGGGGGGGGGGGGGGCTGGTCAGTTAAAGGCTTATGCATACTGTCCCGGACGAAAACTATTTACAAAAATAATTTTATGTATTATTCATTCTACATTTGCAAATGGCAACAAATGGCCTAACAAAAGAGCTGCCTTAACGAAAACTGCTCCTTTATGGCATACGGCCCCGTTATGCCTGGTCAAAACTTACTACATCTCTTTTGTAATCTGCTACGTCCAACGTCAGATACATCACGATGATGGACGTAGCAAGATCCTTCAACAGTCGCTGCAAATCTATCACATTACAGTGCATCGTATTTCACAGTTACTACCGCTTAGACCATGTGTCTGATAACTAGCATCTTCTTCGATTGTCTGTTTCATGGACGGTGGAATGTCACCGAGTATCCTGACACCGGTTTGCTGACACCTGTATCTCACAGCAAGGATATATGCGTATGTAAAACTAAAACGTTTCAGTTTTCAAACCATAATAAGAACCAGGAAGCCACACAGGTAAATCTGGAGGAACTAGACTTGTGCTCACTTGTAAGGCTAACCGTAAACTCCAAAGTTTTATCCCACCCTACATGGCCTAAACATGACATAAACATGTAAATGAACTTTCATATTTGTGGCATTAAATATTCAAGCCATCGGATAATTGCCAGACTGAAGTTATGATGGAACTTAATAAGGTACGTATTTCAACTTTATTCTAATTCCAAAACTGAATTTAGTCTTTGTGAGTGACTTCTTAAATATTCATTAAGTCTAAAAGCGGTACGAAATTACACTTTCTGTGATATTTCGTACAGCGTACGAAATATCACAGAAAGTGTAATTTTGTACAGCGTACGCTACGCTTTTCCAGCAGAATGAAAGGCTTAAAAGAATATGAATAAGGAAAGCACAGTTTTCACATTTACAGCCAGAATACAAATAATCCAGGCCAGGGTAAGAAGACAGCTACACGAATTATCACAGTATTGAAGTGGTAACTTGCACGTTCGGTCCGCTCAAACGCTGCGGACAAGAGTTCAAATACCACTCGGTACATGGATTTTGTTCTGTGAATGCAGTGGTAAATTGACGCAGGGGTCTTAGGATGACACCATAAGTTCTACGAACACAAAGCGTAGAATAAAATGGCACTGGAGCCCCATTAAAAATAAAAACAAAGTCGCGAGGGACATTAAATTGGAATAAGTAGTCAGCCTCAAGATCCGACCGCTTTACCCCGTAGGAAAGATCCCAAGGTACCCGTTAATAAGCTGGCCGATTGGGCGCTAGGGCCGGTATCTACTGTGTGCAGAAGAATCGAGAATCAAACCACGAATCCTCGGTCGTCCAGGCCATGACCTACTTACCCCGACTACGCTTTCCCGCGTCAATTAACCCACTATAACAAAACTCGATGTTTGTAAAGCAATAGCGATATACAATAGTGTTTGCATGCCAACACAGCAATATCAAACACATCTGGTGCGGCATCTCAAAACCAAGCTGTGAAGACCTTCAGTGGTTTCTTCATTCCAGTATCCGATATACGCAAAAGCAAACTTCAGTTCGTGTCTTGTTTTTTACCACTGACCTCGTACAGACCACCGCAAGTTACTACGAAACTGAGTTGTTCTCTCTGTCAGCACCGTTACAAGATTCGGAGGTACAGCGGACAGACTGTGGATGCCAGCCCAATCCTCAGTTTCAACATCCTTTTACTAAACAAGTAAACTTTACTTTCCTAATTAGAGTGTAAAGTCTTAGCAGCTGCTGCTTCTACTGCTACTGCTATTGTTAGTAGTATTATAATTAGTATAAGTAATAATGATAGCGTAATAGTGCTAGAGAATGATGGAGATCAGGAGGACAGATCGTGTGAAAAATGAAGTATTAAACAATGGCAAAAAAAGGAAGGAAGGTGGCGCATGCAATAAAACGAAGAAAGACTGACTGAACTGGTCACATTTTGCGTCGAAACGACCTTCGAAAACACGTTACTGGAGGGAATATAGAAGGAAAGAAAGAAGGGGCGAGAAAACGAGGGAAGAGATGTAAGCAGCTAAGGATGATGTTAAGAAAGAAACATCCTGGAATTTTAAGGAAGAAGCACTAGATCGCCCTAACTGAAGAACTAGCTTCGGAAGAGGTTATGGACCTGTCGCAAGACGGACTATGCAACGAATAAGCCTATTCTGTAATAAAGCCTAGTGACAAGAATAGTAACATCCCATGCGAAGAACAGGTTTTTATACTTGCTTAGAAACAAAATCTTTACGAGACAGGTGATTAGGCCTATTAGTTCAATGGCAGAAAGAAAGCCCACTTAAAATTCGAATGAAATATTAAACAGGAAAACTTAAGCACAAACTTACGGTCTGTGCAAATAAAATGCTCAGAAAATGATGTGCACTGGTAATATAAAACCGTGCTTGTCTATGCTTCCAACAGACAGAGGCTAACATTAAAGAAAGGAGACTGCCGTACAGATACATTTCTGCGTCAGGACCTAAAGGTTTGCTATTCATTTCTTTTCGCTGATGAAGCAATATCCATTACGTATTTCTCCCTTTCTGAGTGCTATATTTGTTTTGTGCCTCCTCACAGGTACACCACGTTACATATTATTTACAAATAATGGCAAGTGCCTCTGGTAAAATCTTACCACGTTTCCACTAGTTTATCTAACAATTTTACGCAAAAGAAAATTTTAGTATTTCAACTATCTCTCAGCTAAATATCTTTCGCCATTACTTTACATCCAGCGTTCTTTTTACTTCAGCTTGTTTCCTTCTAGGTTTCGTCGTGTTTATTTTCCAGGCGGCGAAAGAGAATGCCTGAGCCTGGAACACATTTTTCTTTCACCTACTCGTTATAGATGTTAACCGCTGAGTAAAGCACAGAAGACTTTCTTCTTCAAATAATTACGTACGTCTGCTTCTAAAGTAGCATCAATCAATGTAAAATGGCTTTGATGTCACGGGCTTTTGAAGACGTTTATATTTAACTACATTAAATCACAGTACCCTTTTACAGAGGTTAACCAACGAAAACATCGTCACGTTTATCATTAACCAATTCATTTCTTGAGGTTAACAGATAAAAATGTCCTCATTCACTGAATATGCCTGTGAGTCAAGAGACTAATACTGAATAACTTCCGATATCCCAGTATAAAACACTTCATAAATTTTATTGCAAAGTACCGTCTATATACAACAATTGAATATCAGTTGTAGTTTTACAACTGGTTAATCAGGCTACGTGTTTCGGCCGTTTTATCCGGCCATCATCATGCCTACACAATAATATTGTCAATTAAGGCACATTGACAATATTATTCTGTAGACCTGATGATGGCCGGATAAAACGGCCGAAACATGTAGCCTGATTAACTAGTTGTAAAACTACAACTGATATTCAATTGTTATGTATATACGGTACTTTGCAATAAAATTTATTATACATGCACAACGGGATGACGTCTTTAAAATGCAAGATAAAATACTTCACGCAAGACAATTTTCTGCTTCGTGGTATTAAAACGTTTAAACCACACAAATCAAAGCTGCTGTCTTTCGCAAAATAAAGCATTACGACACGCCACAATTAACCTAACGGTAAATCTGTCTCATACAAATTTAATGTTACCTTTATACGCAAGCCAAAACAAAAATGTGCTTCCATCTTCCTTTCCTGGTGCAACATAACAGTACGCTTTGCGGTGCACTACACATCTTTGGGCATTACCAATATTCTTCTTTGGTACATAATGCTCAACGAAAGTAGCCGGTGCCCCATTAAACTCCGACCCAATTTTACCGTTTTTTACGGCACTGCTACGCAAAGTCTATATTCACCCGTGTTACTGAAAAAGTAGGTTTTAACATGATATCGGCTGATTTGGAGAGATTAATCGGCAAATTCTCCTTGTTTTAGGTCCACAACCTCAACGCACGAACAGACTTTATTCAACTCCATTACAGCAGACGACGTTGTACTTTGTTGAAAGGTCAGATGTGTTATACAGATTAATAAACTTTCAATAGTAGTAGAAAATGTCTTCATTTACCTTGCCAGAAGAATGTTCCTTGTAGTACAGCAACCAGCAGCATCACATGATGACAAATCGATGGCATTTTTCTTTTCCAAGTCGGTCTCGAATCAAGTGGCATCTTCAAGACAAACACAGTCACAGATAGAGAATATTTTCACGGAAACTTTTCCTTGCAAAACTCACAAATGGAAATCTGTAACCTGTATTATTATTAGCACACTGTTATTTCAGAATAACGGAAATAAAATAATCGGTCTGATGTAATCAGCTGTTGCTATATACTCATAAAAAACACTTGCTTGTAATATAACAGTTCACTCTGTAGAAACTTCAGACTCCACCAAGATACGAATTAACTCGGTGTCCTAACACACCTTTATACTGCATTAAGAACAAACTGATATAAATGAGATGACAAGCACTGGTGTGTCTCTATGCACCACCCAATTTAAATTGGGTATGTGTTCAAATATAATGTCACCCTTTTTATTTCAAAGTTTATACAGTTTAAGTGTTTAAGGCATTAAACTATGAATGCCGGATTCATTTAAACTGTCTGAAAATAAACTACGGCTTTTGCAACTCAGTACCTAGTTTTATGATGGAAGGATTTATTAACAGACACTGTAATACTGGAAGAAAATTTCAAACGAGAGATATTACTTAACAGTTCTTATCGACAAATTGCGAACAAGGAAAGAAACACGTAAACTGCTGTTCTTATACTATTACTGATCCCAGCGGGAGTGACGTAGCGCCATTCAAACAGTCTGCATACGCGACCAACCACTGCCTTGTCCCGAAGCGAACTGGTTGCCGGTAGTGCTAGCTATTCAACACACGCTTCGCACGAGCGAAGCGCCCTCCCTCGCCGCAGCCACGAAACTCATGCGCTAGAGCGAGAAGGATTGTGCGCAATGGTTGAATGGAGCAACCTGTCGAGCCTTCTTCCCTACACCACAACCTCCCCCATTTTATCAGTGATCATCTTACCCCACAACAAACCCTTCAAACTCTTTCATTCGATATTCTGTAAAAGAACTGTATACACTACGGTATTTATATGAAAGGTCTAGGATATTAAAGTATATTTTAAACCGTCAAAACACAGTGGTTACTAAACCAACAATTCGTTGTAACATTTTAAAGGCTGCATTTTCCCAAATGAGTGTATCCGTAGCTGTTGCACAATACTAAGAACAAACAGCGTGTACTTCCCTACACAACACTAGAAAATTATGATGTTTTGCTGGCCGTGCATCTCAGTATATTTATCTTAGTAATTAACCAACTTGAAGCACAAAATTTTGGTTTTACAATAAGTTTATTTCATGCCTCTACATGTTTCGAGCACCATGTGCTCATCATCAGGAGATCGAAATTGTATTATACAGCCTCTGGTATCATCACACTGAAACAAGTGAGTGGTCACTTGTTTCAGTGTGATGATACCAGAGGCTCCTGATGATGAGCACATGGTGCTCGAAACATGTAAAGGCATGAAATAAACTTACTGTAAAACAAACATTTTGTGCATCAAGTTGGTTAATTACTAAGCTAAATAAACTAGAAAATTAGCTTTCGTAATAGAGACTCGTTGTTTTGTGTGAAGAATGTGTTACTGTTATATATATATATAGATATATATATATATATATATATGTGTGTGTGTGTGTGTGTGTGTGATCGTCATTCTTAAAAGAGTTACTCTTTAACTACGTATTATTTTCAAGACCTTCCAATGCATTTGCACAATATCGTAGAACGTTCAACTTATTTTATAAAAATGTAGCTTCGCAAGCTTCCATTCAATCTCAGGCTCATTTTCAATGGTCACATAAAAAGTACTTATTACTGTATGTTGTCTGCTTCTATTTCGGTTTATACAGTAAAATTCATCCATTTTAGGGTAAGGGTGAAGCTATATGAAACATTTCATTGAAAGACAACAAACATTTTAAAATATTTTTAGTTCCCTATGAAATTACGCCGTCTGTCTTTGCTATTCAGTTATATAACTTCTGAATGCCGCACAATATCGTGTATAAATTGTTTCTGTGGAGGCTGATGCGGTTATTACTAAGGCATATGGAAGCCTTTACTACCGGTTACCTTGTTGGAGTCTGTACAAGTATTGTCGGTATCTGTCATAAAATAATTGCCAATAACTCGACATTCACGTGAACTAAGGAATCTACAAGCTGCGAACTGAACTAAATGTAAATTACGAAGAAAATAATTTCAGATTAAAGGAAATTTTTAAAAATATAGTACGCACGTAATGAAGGGATCCTTATAACTCGACCTTCATTCTCAAACCTGCCGATTTCATCGAAGTAAAATTAACAGAGTAATACTGTAATCGATAATTTTCTACGTAATCCTTTATAATGAAGCCGAAATGGGTCGAAACATGTGGGGTTGAATACATATAAAATCAACCGCACATTAAAATATATCATATAATTACAGTGGACGGTCTCGCTAATAAGTCTGTGGTTAATTTACGGTGACTGTGGAATGGTATTTTCGTAGACTTATGGAGTACTCGGTCCCACTGACAGGTAGTCACCTCCCACGACACACCATTAGGATATAAAATCGGCGACAGGAGGGTTCCACTGCCCTTGGAAAGAAAAAAACTAATTATAGCAAAGTGACTGCAAGGAACACTGCTTTGTTTTCGGCACATCACGGCTTCGAATTTCGGCAAAGAGCATTCTATGCCGAATGATCACTTTTGTAATTTTTCTTAGTTCTTCAGGGTAAAATATGGCACAGTAGTTTATACGTAGCTGTGACTGCTCCCTTCCACATTTCTCCCTATTTATCTCCAAATCAACATGTTATTTCGCCGTACATAACTTAGGCAGTTAAACGTATTGTTATGTAACACAGAGTCAAAGTCCGTCAACTGATATTTGTAGCGCTATTCATTACTTGCGGACAAACTACGAACTAAAGTTGCCGCTATATAACAGGAAGGATCTGAACACAGACGGTTTCATCTAACAAACGCTGTCACTGACATTCCGTTCTACGGTCTGCATTGCTTAAGTATTCCTTACACTGTGTTCTGCTGACAGAACGGCCTTTTCCAGCAGTTCATTACAGAAACTCAACCATTTTATTTACAGATTTCGATTTATTTACACATGTTACCACACACACACACACACACACACACACACACACACACACACACACATAAAACTGTCATTTCATTCTACGTGGATTATGATTAAGATTATTATTATTATATTATTATTATTATTATTATTACTATTATTAATCACTGTCGTGACTTGGCCAAAGAAGGTGTTATCTCGGTCTTTCAGTTTCTTATCTGCTGACAGTTTCTTTATACTTCGCTCAATCCCTCTGAATAGCCTGGGGAACATGTCCAATGAACCTTTCTCACACCTTCCAACCGTAGCCTCCACTCTGCCCTCCCTTTACACACACCTTATGGGTCCTAAATGAATTTCACAACTAACACAGTTCCGTAACCGAAAAAACAAATTGTTATCCTTACACTTAGTATACAATTTACGTTTATTATACAATTGTAACAGTAACGCTTATTGTTAATGCAATCCAAAACACGTACCAAATTTAATGTGTAACGACTGGACGACCAGTGTTCAATTCCCGACTACAGTATTTACTTATTTTTTTGTACCGAATCCAAGTCAGCTGTGGGTGCCACACAGACACGGTTACGGTGACCACGGTGACCACTTGCAAGGTATGGCTGTAACCTGCGGATTCTGATTGCCACACACACAAAACACAGCGCAGCACTGGGTGCGAATGGACAACAAACCTAAGAATTATTTAATTTGGTTATTAGGATCGTCATTTAACTTTTTCGTTTATTCCTTTCGGAGTTTCCCAGATATTCACCTCTCCACTTCGCACCCCAACTCTTTCAAATTACTGTCATTCCGTCAGAGTTACCGATAAGAAGAAGACACGATACAATCATTTCTGTTTACTACGATTTTCCGAATGAAGAAGGCCAGCTAAATCTTATGAACCAAATATTTTGGAGGAACTGATAAATTGCGTCGTTTGGTAACCTGAAGCATTACACACTGAAGCAAATGTTTAGAGTCTTGGTGTAGCAGGGATGCAAGGCTTCCTTTGGCATCTTCTTAGGTTTTGTCTCATTTAACGACACTTTTTCCATCCGAAGACTTCTTACTGGTCCGGAAGGTAAAACGCAGGACGATAGAATGTGCCAAAATGAGAGCACTTCATTCCATCGTTTATTCTAGTTCATACACGTCTTCACTAATCTTTCACCCAGAAATGTTTAATAACTCGACATCATATTACTTTAACGCATATTATTTTAATCACAACATTTTAAATATGTAATGTGATATGGGTGTGAAACTTGGTCGCTGACATTGCGGGAGGAAAGGAAGCTGAGGGTGTTTGAGAACATGGTGTTGAGGGGAATATTTGGACCTAGGAGGGACGAGGAAACGGGGGAATGGAGGAGATTGCATAACGAGGAGCTAAATGATTTGTACTCCTCACCTAATATTGTGCGGGTGATAAAATCCAGAAGAATGAGATGGGCTGGGCATGCGGCGCGTATGGGTGAGGCGAGGGGGGTGTATAGGGTCTTGGTGGGGAAACCGGAGGGAAGGAGACCACTGGGGAGACCTAGGCGTAGATGGGTGGATAATATTAGGATGGATCTCCAGGAGGTGGGATGTGGGTATGTGGA
>Ga0136643_10011465_pt1 | contig 13152 bp, 7 predicted proteins | sample TergutLab28metaG_FD_96883 | JGI IMG/M metagenome (GOLD analysis project Ga0136643, IMG submission 96883) | Labiotermes labralis P1 segment gut microbial communities from Petit-Saut dam, French Guiana - Lab288 P1 (version 3) (version 3) | ecosystem: Host-associated > Arthropoda: Insects >...
CCCCACACACAAACCACACACACACACACACACACACACACTATACAACACCTCTATATACAACTGTCTTCCTGAAGATGAACCCTCGGTTTCAAAACACGTAGAAGGGATTAAAAATTAAAAATTAAAATATGAATTTATAAAAGGTGCATTTTGTTTGTTTATATTGTAAAATTATATTACAATGCGCGGTGCAAAAAAAACATGAATTGTGAACTGGACAACAGGGAATTTGTTGTCATTTCACAATTTGTATTAATGTCTTTCTTAATGGCGATATACAAAAGACAGACAGACTTGACCGTAAAACACAAAACATATTGAGTTAGATTCTTATCTCGCCAGTTACATCATGAGGTTTGGAAGGTTGTTGTGAAACTGTCAATTCTGCACTGAATATAGAAGCAGCAGACCACTCGAAACAAAGGTAACCCCTTGAACTGACCTCACCACATCAGCCTAAATCTCCAATATTATGAAATATCCTATTTGATAAATTCATCTGCCGAATTTTCATGAACATCCCAATGTAAGGACCTGAAACACTGAAGTAAATATAATATAAAAATATGTCATAAATATTAATACATTAATATGAATACAAATATAAATACTAATATTAACATTAATATATTAATACAACGTAAACATAAATATAAAATAAATATAAATATTACCATCAACATTAAAAACGTATCTCCGGCACGTTTCGGCAGCAGTGTACCGTCATTAGGGAGTACAATGTGCATTGTTTAAAACCAAGTGTTTAGTGAAATAAACTCACCAAACTGATCTAAAAAATTCGAGGAATGGACAAATTTAAAATAGTAGATTTATGTGGTTCATATCCTATTTCTATATTACTTTGAACAATAGCTGAATGAATTTGACATAATCATGCAGCCCCTAAAAATAAAAGCACACTTACACTAACATGGACCACGTGCGTCATGATAGCTGCACCATCGTGCACTAATTTGACTTGTCAGTAAATCTGTGGATTGCTTGACCCTAAAAGGTGTGAGCGTTAGGTTGTCCCGAAACGTCAGTAAATATCAAACTGCGCTGCGTAACATCCCAGAAGTATAAAGACCAAATTTTACATGCACCAATGTAACATGGCACTCACGAAACTACTTCGTGCTTGCGCAAATTAATTGTGTTTAGACACGTGTCTTAACATTTCATTAAAGCGAGATGAGATAAATCCTAGTTATAAAGCCTACTTGACTTTGCTTACAGACCTGCAAGAGCAAGCAATATCCAAAGCAACCATAAGCCGATTCATGAACAACCAAGTGTCAGTATTTACCGCCTTCTCGCCGAAGTTTCTGCATTCCCTTGCAAACTTCCACTGCCCAAACAATAAACCGTTGTTTGTTTTCCCCTATGGTGAAAGAATGGTCAGAAATTCTTTAATTAAGGTAAGCTTTAAATTAAATGAGAACCTTATAAAAAATTCTTCTAAATGATTACAATTCTTGCTATAAAAGTGGACGTAGTAAGAAGGTAGGTCCAACGTACCGCGAAACTCCTTCATAACTGCACCCCTGCATAAAACACTGTGCCCCCCCCTCCGCCCTCACCGGCGGCTGTCGCGTTGCCACAGGCCTGTGCGCCGAACAGCGGACGGCACCAACCAGAGCACACTCAGTTCCGCATAAAGGTACTCCCTGTATATAGACACATATACTTGCATGACAAGTATATTCGGATACATAATTTCAAGCCTTCGGATATGTTACATCATTTCCACTGGTAAACAGATTCAAAGGAGCATAATATTTTCATTTTCTCGAACAAATTGACACTGAAGGTTAAGGCTGTAAGACATTTCGAAGTGGCCTGAATTGTTGAACCGTCCACACTGCATCATGTATTATAAAAATGAACATAAGTCACATGGCTGACATAAAATCAAATCTGTCAAATTCTCACAAGTAAACTGACAGAGAAAATAATGAAATATAATTAAACATCCCTTGCTATTTATTTCCTAAGGAATGTAAAATACTTTCCCATGATATTTCTAAATTTTGCACCGGCCGGCAAAAATTTACATAAATTCGAGTCTTAAATAAATCAGATCATTACTGTGTATGTTTTGTGATGTTAAGTACGTATTGGTGTTTATGTTTATGTCACCAGAACAGGCAATATTTCCACACTTCTTTCTAGATTTCCACAGAGGTACGTATGTCGAAGGCCACATGGATGCTGTTCGTGGACACAACATGGCCACTTGACGAATTCTTCAGTGATGTTTACATTCCGTTTGACTGTGAGTTCGTGGTGGTTCAGCCGGCGGGAGACGAAGGGGCGGTCTTGACAGAGGTGTACCGTGTTAGGCCTTCGTCCCCTCTGCAGAAATATCATTTCGGTACTTGGTCTGCAGTTGACGGCCTCTTCTGCACAGATAAAAGCTTGTATCAGAGACGGGACAACCTCCAAGGGCTTGCTTTAAAAACGGCTTTTTTAAAAGTAAGTGTTCTGGCTCACAGTGTGAGGATTGATAACAGTGCCTTCGAGAGGGTGGAAGGGTTTAAATATGTGGGAACAACTTTAGCAAATCGAAATTCTATTGCGGAAGAAATTAACAGCAGTTTGAGGTCAGGAAATGCTTGCTATCATTCGGTGCAGAATCTTTGTCTTCCAGGTTGGTATCAAAAAATTTAAAGATCAAGTTACAGGGTGAGTCCTTCGCTACAGGCCACAAACTATGGTCTATAAAAATGATGTTATTGAGATAATGACTTGAAAATTTATATACACATACCGGGAACGATGAAAAACAGGACCTGCTCATAATCGATGCTGAAACTGGTCTCCTTTCACATCCAAGCACATTTGAATGCGTTTCTGCAAATTCTGGAATACTTTTCCCAAAGTGTCGATGTTGACGGCTTGAATCTCTTGGCTTATAGCGTCTTTGAGTTGTTCGATTGTGCTAGAGGCCCAATAAAAAATTTATACAGTATACATATACCGGCAAAGGTGGAAAACTGCATGGACCTCCCCGCGATTTGGACTGATCCAATGACTTGTATTTGCCTGTGTTGCGCATTCCCGCATCTCGGCAGTTGTGAATCGAATGCCGTGTGAGTGAAAATGTATAGAGTCGAACATAGCGGGTTTCTCGTTCGTAAATACTGACAAACAGGTTCATTTAAAGCATGCCAGACGGCATTTCGAAAGGAATTTAGTGAAAGACGTGCACCATCTAAGTGTTCTATCCAGAAATTGGTTAAATATTTAGAGACAAGGGGAAGCCGACCTAACACCTGCCTACTTTTTTCTTTGGGGCCTATTGAAGGACAAAGTGTACAAAAATACACCCCGCACAATCGAACAACTCAAAGACGCTATAAGCCAAGAGATTCAAGCTGTCAACGTCGACACTTTGGGAAAAGTATTCCAGAATTTGCAGAAACGCATTCAAATGTGCTTGGATATGAAAGGAGACCAGTTTCAGCATCGATTATGAGCAGGTCCTGTTTTGCATCTTTCCCGGTATGTGTATATAAATTTTCAAGTCATTATCTCAATAACATCATTTTTATAGACAATAGTTTGTGGCCTTTAGCGAAGGACTCACCCTGTATATAGAACTATAATTTTGCCTGTTGTTTTGTATGGGTGTGAAACTTGGTCGCTGACATTGTGGGAGGAAAGGAAGCTGAGGGTGTCTGAGAACATGTTGTTGAGGAGAATATTTGGACCGAGGAGGGACGAGGTAACGGGGAAATGGGGGCGATTCATAACGAGGAGTTAAATGATTTGTACTCCTCGCCCAACAAGGTGCGGGTGATAAAATCGAGAAGAATGAGACGGACTGGGCATGTGGCGCGTATGGATGAGGAGAGGGGGGTGTATAGGGTCTTGGTGGGGAAACCGGAGGGAAGGAGACCACTTGGGAGACCTAGACGTAGATGGGTGAATAATATTAGGACGGATATCCAGGATGTGGGATGTGGGTGTATGGACTGGATTGGGCTGGCCCAGGATAGGGACAGGTGGCGGACGCTCGTGAGTGCGGTAATGAATCTTCGGGTTCCGTGAAATGCGGGGAATTTCTTGACTAGCTGCAAACCAGTTAGCTTCTCAATTAGAACTCTTCACCATGGCGTAAGTAAGTAAGTACGTGTTCTGGCTTACCTTTGACCCGCATGTGAGACACATTTCATATTTTCTGAAGTTCTGTGGTTTCAGGGTTTAGAGGAATAGAAAATCCTGCCTGATTCTGAGCTGCAGGCTATCCAGACACCAATATTAGATTTTAGCCACCCAATTCCAACTCCAACACGAGTTATTGCCTGGAAACAAATTGAGATTCTTCTTATGTTTATGGTTCCGTGCATCGCTGATCTGTACTAATAACTGTCCAACGAGATGCAACACAAACAGTCTATTTATTATTCTGCAAGTTCACTCTACATGTTTCGGGTGTCAACCACACCCATCATCAGCAGTACACAAAATTGTAACTACAGCCTCCAGTACTGGTCATATATTTTGTGCAGCTACCTCCCTCCAACGTGACCAAGCTTGGCCACGTTGGAGGGAGGTAGCTGCACAAAAAATAAGACCAGTACCGGAGGCTGTAGTTACAGTTTTGTGTAATCCTGATGATGAGTGTGGTTGACACACGAAACATGTACAGTGAACTTGCAGAATAATAAATAGACTGCTTTGTGTTGCATCTCGTTGGACAGTTATTAATACGAGATTCTGTTGCTTGTAATTTAGCTAGTTTGCAGGTGTATTCGAAGAAATTGAGAAAAGCTAATATTATATTCGTCACGTCTGTCCGTCCCTCTGTCCGTCCTCTGCATGTCCGCATGTATCAGGATGGCTTAACGATGGATGGATGGTAGTGAAATTTGGTACTGAGGATTTTTAAGAAAATCTATCAAGAAAATTCAAGTTTGGTGAATATCGGACAAAAAGAGAGCACTTTATATGAAAACCGCAGTACTTTTTGTGTTGTTTTCCGTAGAATGGGGAAACAAAATCGTCAGTTACGGAAACGATATTTAGATTGGTTAGCGTAAATCGCGAAAGACTCATATTATTATCTTCATGTCTGTCAGTCCGTCTGCCTTTCCGCATATACCACCTGACGAATTTTCGTCAGATTTTTTAATTGGAAAATTTTATCATATGTGCACAGGAAGCCTAAATTTGTTGAAAATTGAAAAAAAAAAACTATCGGTCACTTTACATGCGGTTCACATTTCTGGCAGCGATATATTTACGTCGACAATACAAAAGAAGCACATTTTTTCGTTTCCGTAGAAACAATTATTAGGTTAAAATCTCACCTACATTGCATCTCTTGTTAACCAATAAACAGAAATAATGATAACCAAAATCCGCACCTCTAATTAATCCATTGCAACATCTCATAAAGCTAGATGGAAAGGTAACACTGTGTAGAACTAAATCCCAGTTGACGACTGACAGAAACTTCATTACTGCAGCTCGACATCTCTACCCCTTACCGAACACCCTCTGGACACCTAAGCTGCCACCAGGTACGTCCGAAATCATATTAAGTTTCCGTATATTCTTGTAATAAAAGCCAACTAGATGCACTATTTCTCAAATTTATTTTGATAAAGAACTCTACATGTTTCGGACAGACCTACTGTCCATCATAAGAAGTCTCAACACTGTACACACTGCAATAAGTGTTTGTCATATTAGTTTTGTTGACTGTCTGCTCGCGAGTTCAGGATGGACCTCGCTAGCAGACAGTCAACAAAATTAGCATGACAAATATTCGTACCTATTGCTGTGTGTACAGTGCTGAGACTCCTGATGATGGACAGTAGATCTGTCCGAAACATGTAGAGTTTTTATCAAAATAAACTTGATAAATATTGCATCTCGTTGGCTTTTGTTATAAGAATATATCACAATGCACGGTCCTTTGAATGTGAAAAAGTTTCCATATGCATGAAAAGAACAGAAAGTAAACACACTTCTCTTTCTGAAGTAGGGAGAAAGAGATTGGTTAATAAATTCAAGATGTTTTAAGGGTGTTACAAATTCATTGCGCTGTCTTCAAAGACCGCCACTTGTCGCTGTCGTGTGTCAAAAAAATGTAGACCATTCTATCAACACAGTATCTAAGGTCCATATTAATGATACCTTCTGCCCTCATAAAGGTCTTCTCATGTCGCTTTTCTTAAGACATTTATACACAAATTCACGACGCATTCCTCTTAACCCTTGAGAGTACTGTCTGTCTGTCTGTCCCGCACACCCTTCATTTCATCCCCTCACATTGATAAGATGTGTTTAGTCGACACCGGTGGCCGCGCGGTCTAAGGTGTGGGTACGCGACGGCTCTTCCGCTGGGATTGTGGGTTAAAACCCCGCCAACAGCATCGATGTCTGTTTCTTGTCAAATATGGAGTGCTGTCAGGTGGAGGTCTCTGCGACGGGCTGATCACTCGTCCAGAGGAGTCCTACCGATTGCGTGTGTGCCTCATCGATTGTCACCAGGTGCAGAGGGAACACTTTACACTTATAATGAGTAAGCATGGAGGTCAGAATGAGAAAGAATAACACATGATTAAGTTTTAAACTTTAATAAAGTTCCGCTATATTAGTTTCATCTCTTCTTCCGTTACATTTTATATATATATATATATATATATATATATATGGGACCGCGGTAGCACAGTGGTTAAGGTGCTGTGCTACAAATCGGAATTTGTAGATTAGATTCCAGATGGTGTCATTGGAACTTTTCATTGACATAAAGTCCTTCCGATCGCACTATGGCCCTGGGGTCGACTCAGCCTCTTACAGCAATGAGTACAAGGAGCATTTCCTGGGGTAAAGGCGGCTGGTGCGTAAGGCTGACATCCTTACCACCACCTTGACCCGTTGTCATGAAATCCGGCATCCTTAACTTCCTTGAAGCCTCTGGTTCAATCCAGGCCTGTAACGGGACTGCTTTACCTCTTAACTTATATATATATTCTCCGGTATAGCTACTATAGCGCCGCTATACCACTGATACGGAAGAAATAACTTCCTTTCTGTATTAGATAAGATAAATCTGTAAATATTTGTTTTCCTAATATTACTTGTATTAATTTAGTGGGCCTGGATAGCTCAGTCGGTACGGCGAGTCGTTACGGGCTGGACGTTCCGGGGATCGAATTCCGGTGGGGGTGAGTTTTTCCGCACCCGTCCAGACCGGCTCTGGGGCCCACCCAGGATCCTGTACAAGGGTATTGGGTCTATTTCCTTGGTTTAAAGTGGCCTAGCGTGGCGTTGACCACCCACCTTATCTAGCGCCGAAGTTAAAGAAAGAGTAAAGCTATACCTCTACTCCCCCTCTGGGCCTTCGTGGCCTGTTTTAGGGGGAACTTTATCTTTACGTTTAATACTATTAATTTGTTTTATACATCATTAGTACAGCTCAGTGGCTGAAAGTTTAGTGATGTGGGGTATTGGCTGCTGTCCTTACGACTTGACACATGCGTTTATGTGACAGAGACAGAGGGTCAAGCAGTGCAGAGCGTCCATTAAAATGCACGTAAAGCGAAGATGATAACAGCTATACATATTCGCCGTTGTGTGGCAATCGAGAAGAAGAGAGAGTACCACAGCGAAATATAGGGCTAGAATAGTGGCAAAGTTTACGCTTTAATAAACGTAACTAATGTGAGCAATGCGATATTTCATTACTTACAGCTGATTCTTTACAGGCATATTGCCCTGAATGTGACATTCTTTGTGCAAACCTTCTGTCCATTTCTCAGCGGACCGTAAGCCGTTTTTTGTTAATCCTATAACAGCAACCTACATATTACAAGCACTGATATAATCAGTACCTGTTGCAACAATTCCCAATCATGGTAATGGTATTCCTGTTCTTGAATTTCAGTTATTTGATCAACCCCAGGGAGAAAATTTGAATTCACGTGGACAGTGCTGTGCAAAACACGGATGCCAATCTAAAATCTCTGTCGGTGACAGAATTTACAGTATTGCCAACCTTTTGTCTTTTCCTCCCTATGTAGAATAGTAAGTGTAGAAATGTTCACGGAGTTTAAAAAAAAAGAAAAAAGTTAACAAGGAAGCGATTTCATTCTATATGAAATCATTTCGCATTCGCCTGTCAAGTAGAAATAATTTTGTATTTTAATCCGCAGAACTTTTATGATAGCATCTTTCGTATTTTTTCAGCCAGACACTGATGCTGAAATGCATAAGCAGAAAGAACCATCAGGATATATTGGTGAAGTGTGGCATTTGCTCGAAGAGGAAATGAACTTCACGTAAGGCATCCATAAAATTTGGGAATGGTGAAATGAATGAATAAACAAATTATGTCTACGACAACTTTTCTGACAACTTGTAGAGAACTATTCACATATCCAAGCATGTGACTCCTATATCATATTCGTTTCGGTTTAGCATTGACCAAGATGCAGCCTCTACAATATTTTCTTGTGTAACGTAACCAAACTTTTCGCTACAGATTCAAATACTTGCTCAGGATTTCAGATAGAACCGTCTTACATTGTTGGTGCCCATTAGAAGGGAAACCAGACCACATAATCTGTTTAAGTAAATTAAATGTCTGTCTGTCTGTGCAGTACAGAATATCATTTCCCAACGGATGAAAACACCGCTGGCTACAAGAATCCAAACGGCACTTGGACTGGGGTGTTTGGGATGATCCAGAGAGATGAAGTGGAAATAACGAATGTTGTGCTCTCTATGGTGTCTATGCGGATTGAAATTGTGGATTATTCTTTTCCAACACTGGAAATCAGGTAATTTTGCCTTTTAATTACAGAGAAAATGAAAATTTTTCCTCACGGTCAGAAACACAGCTCGAACTCGAACAGTGGTGCCAAGTTTACATATTTCTCTCCGGTCAAGAGGTTAAGACTGCCGTACTTTTTGTTTTGCTTTGTCATTTGCGGTATGTAGTCTGACATCCCATCCGAGGAGACCTGCCTGAGATATTGAAGAAATTCCGGTCATTACTAAAACATGTCTGACATATTCAAGAACTTCCCCTCATCCAAGGAATCATGCCAGAGATATTCAAGAATTTTCTAACAAGATGTAAAAATGTCTGATAGTCAAGAAATTCTCCCTATCAGTGAACCATGCCTGAGATATTCAAGAACATCCCCACATCCTTGGAAATATGCCTCAGATATTCAAGAATTTTCCTCATCAAGGAAACGCGCTGGAGATACGTACCTCTACCCATCCAAGGAAACCTGTCCTAGATATTCAAGAACTTCCTCGTGTATATGGAATGCGAAGTTTTTTTTTACCGCGTTCACAAAGTTCGCTATTTGTCCATTTCCTAAGGCAGACGTAACCGGCCCACCAGTTCCCATTTCTCTTTTTTAATATACATTTTAACATCATTCTTCTTAGTAGCCTACGTATTCCAAGTAGCCGCTTTCCTGCACGCTTTTTCGAGAAACCCTTTCAGAGACTTTTTTCTTATATAACAATACATATGTCCTTCCCATTCATTCTCCTCGATTTGTTCACCCGAGTAATGTTTGGTCATGAGTGACCCCATTCCCCGCCCTCTTGTTACTCCTTCATCTTACGTGCGAAGAGGTCCCCTCAGCATCCTATTCTCAAACACATTTGGCCTATTCATTCCCATCAATATAAACACCAAAATAAAAAAAAGATAAAATCTCCAAACATGTAAAGGAGAAATGTAAAAGGATTCAGACAAAATTCTCGAAGAACTGATGAGATTAATTCTTTCCTTGTTCGTTTTATTTGCCTCACACTGTCTCGCTCTACAATCCTTATGTGTGACAATTCCTTACTTCAGCCTGCCCTCATGAAATAAAAACCAGGGATTTAAGCTGTATTTATGAATCCTTGGAGAATTAAATTATTATAAACTGTGCAAGATTCGACTGCGGCTTGTAAGAGGAAGTTCTTGAACTTCCAAGTTTATTAACCCTCTTGATTCTATTGGTTACTGTATGTACGGCTCCGTCTGACAAAATATACTATAAATTTTGACGTAAGTGTTCGGCAGTAATTTTCAGTAAACACTCATGTTCCTGTACAGTATTCACTTGTTGGTTTTTCTAATGAAAGAATCCTCTACTATCTATGGAACATGAAGTGGTCCTACATGCAATTATATATTTATGTCAGGTTTCAAAGACTTTACAGCCTACAGCTAGGGTTTTTTAAACCCAAAAATATCTTTTAGTTTAGCTGAAACCTTGATGTCAGTGGCGTAAATAAGCCCCCCCCCCCAACCACCACCACCACAAACATCGCAGCGTGGGGATCCCGATGGTCAGCGGATACGCCAAAACTAACAGAAACGTGAAGCTTCTTATGGTTTGACGTGAGTGAAATGTGGAGTGATACAAAGCTTACTGTCCTTTCTGCATGTATTGGGTTCTTCTAACAGATGGCACTATTCCGCATTCCTGTCAATATGTCTGGGAATAACTTGTTTAATAATTACAGGAGGTCTTCAGTTATAGTGTCTTAGGGGGACTTCCGCCACTGCGTGGCGTCTAAATAAAGGGGAAAAAAACTGGGCGCTTTTAATGAGATATTTTTTCGGACTCTTGTTGTTTACGAAATAGATAATTAATTTGGCTTCATGTTTAACGCAGCCAAACAGAGTAGTGTCCTCCGTAAGGATCACGAAATGTCTTGAATTTACTTTAAAAGTAATTTTGTTTTCCAGATTTTTAACAATACGTCTGTTGTCTGGGTTTTCTTACCTCAAATTGACACACGATACAATCGAAAAGTGCATCGTTGTTTTGTGAGGTACATACTAACAATTTAGCATACTTCTCTCCTGGTGTTATGTCATTCATTCTACTTTAATTTTTGTAGAAGTCCTCTCGTAGTATCTATAAAACTCTGTAAATTATACTTATATTATGTTATAAGGTGTCTATTCCCCCTTGCGTTATTCAATGCAAATGAATTTTGCAATCAGCCAAAATAACATTATATTCAGGAAGAGTAAGTCTACATGTTTCAGCTAAAAAGATTAGCTGTCAACATTCCCAATTGCAGGAATACAAAAGGAAGTATATTTTACAAATTTTTTATGCATGTTTTATATTACTGCTAGTAGGTCTGCTGATAGCTAATCAATTTTAGCCGAAACACGTAGCCTTATTCTTACAGAAAATAATTATGCCTTGACTGATTGTAACATTCATTTTTAATATGTCCGAATATATTGAATGCGGCCTGATTTAATATTATCTTCATGTGTTTTATTTTTCTAAATATTAAGGATTAGTTACACTGAGGTTACAGGATTCAAAATATTTGCCCTTCCTCCTTTGGCTAACTTGTAAGTAGCTATACTTTGTATGTCCCTTTATTGTGTAGGAAAAAGGTCGTAATCCATCTGCCTGCTTGGTTAGATAAAACGTCAAATACGGGACTTTGGCAGAATACATTTTTATCATTTGTTTGACTGTTGTCCTTAGTAGTTCTGAATATGTAGTACTTTTATTTTTCCTGTATTCTCCTGTGTTTATCATTTACATTGCTGGTAAGACACTTCCCATATTTACATGAATTATCACTATTTTAACATATTCTGTGATATTCGAACTAATGATGTTTCCAAATACTTTCGGTGTTCTGTAAGCTTTGTACGAAAATGCCCACCAAATTGCCCGACATATACTCCATCACAAACTGGACATATTAATCGGGGGATGCAAGTGTTATATAGGGTGTACCCGTGGATCCTACTCCACTACTAAAAACTATTTTTTTACTTCCGTTTTTACAAATACCAAGAATGTTATAAACCATTTTCATTTTATTTTTTTTTTTTGCTGAAATCCAAAAATACCCGGACTACTCAAGGACTATAATGATCTTTAGAAAAGTGTGTATTGTTGACTAAACATTTTTATTTAGTTTGTGACACAATTGTTGTACATCTAGACACGTTATGGAATATTTGTGCATTACAGATCCTACGTCATCATTAAGACCCCCCAAACCTACGACCTCAAGTGGAATATGTTCCGATCTTTTTCCCCTAAACTTTGGATTATTGTTGGTGTCACCATGGCACTACTTTCTGTCAGCCTTACCGCTATTGAGTACATGGTTCGAAAGCACGGACTTCAAGATGATGGAGATTACACTCTTAGAACATTCATTTTTATCGTCTTTGGTGCATACTGCCTGAAAGGTAATATAAAAAGAGATAAAGGTAAAATTTCATTTTGCATGTTACGAAAGCCCTAAATGAATATTAGCGGTCAACCTCACGCCACGGCCGCTTTCTCCCGGGTAAAATTCCCCAAGGTACCTTTTGAATATAAGACTGAGGGAGAGGTCCATACGGCTATGGAGTTACTGTAGACCTTACAATCTACAGCCAGTAACAACCAGTTTTTACCGTTGCATAAAGTTGTATATTGTAAGAATTATTGTAAACTTGTGGGATCCCACAGAGTGAAACCGTATTGTGAATAAAATTATACAGCATTTTAATTTAGTTTAAAATATTTTATCGATGGCCAGATGATGGTTGTCAACGGCCGAAACATGTAGTTGTGTATCAAAAAGAAACGTATTTATGTTCGAAGGATAAACGACTTGTTACTGAATGTAGACTTTACAGTTTACACGATTATCGGAGCAGGAGCAAACCTTCAAAGCCTGATATGTTTACACTCACACTATGATGTACTCCAGTATGTCAAAATTTCAGCCCATAACTGGGAATATAATGTCCACAGTTATTATGTGTTAAAATTTTACGATCTCACTACGTTCTAAATAACCATAACTATCCATACCGCCTTACTATTTTTGTCACCCCTCACCAAAAATCTCCATTGATGTCAGTTTTCAGATTTATGAGATCTTAAGGGCCACTACGTTGTGTAGGCTAATGTTTTGGTTCAGAAGATTCGCAGGAACATGTTGCCTCGATCTTCAGGGTGTTTGAATTCGCTCACGTTAAAAATGGAGGCAGTACTTCAATCCGAAATGACTCTCAAGAGTCGAAATTTTAAACCTTGTTCCACGATGTCATTCCCCGTTTTAACAGCACTAAAAATTTAAACAGTAAGACTTACATAAGTGAGAAATCATCAAGATATTGAGAGTACGGAGAGACGA
>Ga0136643_10011466_pt1 | contig 13151 bp, 7 predicted proteins | sample TergutLab28metaG_FD_96883 | JGI IMG/M metagenome (GOLD analysis project Ga0136643, IMG submission 96883) | Labiotermes labralis P1 segment gut microbial communities from Petit-Saut dam, French Guiana - Lab288 P1 (version 3) (version 3) | ecosystem: Host-associated > Arthropoda: Insects >...
ATGGTGAAACAGTGGCAAAGTGGTTAAGGTGCTGTGCTATAAATCGGAGGGTCGCTGGTTCGATCTCAGATGGTATCATTGGAATTTTTCATTGACATAAAATCCTTCCGATCGTACTAGGGCCCTGGGGTCGACTCTGCCTCTAAAAGAAATGAGTACCAGGAGCATTTCCTGGGGGTAAAGGCGGCCGGTGCGTAAGGCTGACAACCTTACCATCAACCTGTGCCGCTGTCATGGAATCTGGGAACCTTAACTTCCTGGAATCCTCTGGGCCACTCCAGGCCTGTAACGGGACTGCTTTACGCGTTAATTTGAACAGTAAACTTGGAAACGTTCATTCCAAATATCTCATTAAATTATCTTGTTCCCCACTGCTCCTACTTGGTTCTTCAGGCAGAATGAAAAACGTAAACAAAATACGCATCCCAGTTCTTCCATGCACTTGTACTTAGATTACCTACGGCTGCATCCCTCCAACGGAGGTCACTGTAGTCAACTGTAGAAACTTTGTCTCACTGATGTAAGAGTCATACGGTAACACGTTGCTGTGTAGGAGGAGGAGAATAGAAAAAAGAACAGAAGCGACATGTTACAGAATAATATCAGAGGAAATAACAACGCAGGATCAGAAATACATGACAAAATAAACGGGGACGGGATAAACAGCAAGCAATAAAATTGACAATGGGATTGCTCATCAGCATGCATGCAACGTAAACGTGTTTGGCAACGTGATATGTCCTTAGTCTGCGAATGAGAAGATTGGGGAAAGCTGTCTAAAGGATTTTGTGTCTGTGGAGGAGATGAGCTGGAAGGTTCAAGCCTACGTGTGTGAGCTTCCCTTGAGGAACCCCTCTTGTTCTCCAGAGATAATATTCCACAGCACGAGACGTTTCAGTCATCAGGGTATCTTGTTATTATAAGACAGCAAATTGAGAACTCCTATGTCACTTTCAAGGAGTTCACATTATACAGCAGTCCTCCTGGTCATTAATGTACAATATCCTGCGTTTCTGCAGCAGAGTACATCTCTTTTATTTGGAACAATTTAATGGCCCGTGGAAATCAAAAGTCTTGGGATTTTGATGTAATGTTTAGAAGCTTCGGCGCACTTTTATTCTACCGAGAATTCGTTGGTTTATGCGTTCAAAATTGGCTACATAAAATAAGTAACCAATGACTAATCTTGTTAAACCCAGGTAATGTAATACACAAGCTAGTTCACTGCGGTTGGAAGCCCGTTGCTATGGTTGAATGGGCAGCTCAAACTTTTGGGAAATCTCTGACTAGAAGTTTATAAAATTTTGTACCTCTTCTGTGAAACTGTAAAGATTTCTAAAAAGTTTCTATTGGCTCTCCAACGTTATTTCCTGAACATAAAAACAGATAAGTTATCCGAAACGCCAGAGGAAGCTTCCGAATTCAAGCAACTTATCGCCCGCCCAAAATTTCATAATTTTTAGTGGCCTTGAATGTTTAATATATCACACTACTCTTGCTCCTGCCAGTGACTTGCTTGCAGTAATTTTTGTTGTATTTCATAATTCAAATAAAACTTCTTGCGCCCAATCTTCTGATTTTGTTACATATCGTAATCAGAAAATAAGAAAGCCCTTATTTTCAGTAAACCTTTATAATAATTACACCGAGGCCTTGTATCACGTCCGTTTGTTTTACGTCGTTTTGCTTTAAGGCCACCTGCCAACTTACACCACTTCTTAATTTAAATCCTCTCATTTTTAGTTTAACGCTCTTTGGATGGTTTACTTCCAGTCTCATTTATGAGAATATAACTTTTATTTATACTTACTGATTGACGCCCATTTTTCCAGGAACACAACTAGGGCATAAAACAATGCCTCGGTGCGCGTTATAATTCTGTTTGCGCTTTTTATTACGTCGTGGATGTAAATAATATATTATAAATACACCCGATGTTTTAATTTGACAACTAATCACAAACAAGTACAAGTTATTTTTATTGGAATGTAAATTTAGGATACTCTAATTCCACAGAAATCATTTACTCTTTCCCTCGGTCTCTCTCTATGCTGTCCTGGTATTAACAGCAACCTGGGCTAGACACAATACCTTTTCACCACTCCAAGATGTTTTCTAATCTCTAAAGCACAGCTGTGTCAGTGACAGAAGCCATCTATTAAACACATAGAACCTCCATGTTTTTGGCAGGCGAAAACAGGGCTAAACCAGACTGCTCCCATATTTCTTGCAGGATCTTTCATGACACCATTCTCTTTTGCAAACAAAGTCAACATAACCTTATAAAATACCAGAACTGTTTCACCATAGGTTTTAGTAAACGTATATCCTTAGTTCTGAAGTACAGCGCTCCAATAACAAAGCCTTGCATAAAACATCACAGACAAAGAAACAAATAATTAATGAGTTTTCTTTGACTTCGTAAGCAGCTGTCATGTCCAGGTTCAAAATTTCCTTTGTTAAGTACTTGGATATAGTATACAGATAAGACATTGTCGGATATAAATTACAGAACATACAAAGTCTGTCTGAACTGAGTAAGTAATTTACTTTCGGCCATTGAAACTCAAGGCTTAACGCTGTCATAACGGTAGACAGTCACTGGATGCGATCCCAGACCATTTGAATCTAAGCTAATGTTCTCATAACTATGTTCCTTGCGATGAATGTAAAGGCTGTAACCTCTCCTCTCGAGGCGTTTTCTTTCTTTCGTAGTTCGAATTCTACCTATGGATTTTAGTTGTAGAGGGTTATTGTTGTAACTGATCGCACTCAGTGACATACACATGTTTGGTAGGCCTCCTCTGGACGAAGAATCGGCCCGTCGCAGAGACCTCTACCTGACAACACACAACATTCATAACAGACGGACATTCAAGGCCCTGGCAAGATTCGAACCCGCAATCCCAGCAAGCCAGCGGACACAGACCTACGCCTTAGAAGGCGCGGCCAACGAGATCGGCTTCGAAGAAATACTTATTCTCTCTTTACCACATTTGAGCTATACGATCAGCTCAGCGCATCTTCCTTATACTACCCGTTAGCAACAACAGTCTGATTGTCGCTCATCACGTGATATACTTCATGTCTTGTACGTCACATTCCAGTACGCAAAATAAAGTACACTGCAAAACCACAGGACGTGGTGAATTGTCTGGATTCTTTGTTTGATGCTTTTAATTTCCACGAAATTTGGTGTTTTCCCCACAGTTAACTTTAATAATGCTCTATACATCTTTCCTGAGTGCAGAATAAGGAATTTTTTGGGCAGTACAACATACACTGAACTCATCCCAGATATCTGGTTATCGTTATTCCATTATGTGCATACTGATAATATATAACAGCTCTACATACGAGAAAAACAAGAAAAGAATATATTTTTTTGTTGACCTGCATCGTGATATATCCGTATAATATGAACCAACAGGATTCAATATTTACTATTAATTTATTTCATTAATAAGCCTCTACATGTTTCGAGCAGTCTTGTTGTTCATCAAGAGAAGGATCTACTCTGTATAAACAGCAACTTGTATAGCCATGCTTTGTGTTGGCTGGCAGCAGCCAGTCAGCACAACGCATGTCTATACCAACTGCTGTTTGTACAGAGTCGATCCTCCTGATGAGTAGCAAGCCTGCTTGAAACATGTAGAGGCTTATTATTGAAATAAATGAATAGTAAATAGCGAATCCTGTTGGTTCATACTATAAGGAAAGAATACTTGATGTAAACGATTCTAATAACATTGCGCATTACGCTGAGGACATCATTCACACAAATGTCGTCAGACTTCACACCACTTACTGCCGCTTCCTTGGAGGAGTGAGCAAAATTTGCAAGTAAACACGACGGACACAAAGTCCATTGTCAGCACATGTGTACAGGCACTAATTTCAATTGCATATCAAAGAACTTGCATAAATTTATATAATAAATTGCCTGAAAAAATAAAAAGACTAAAAACGTTTAACATTTTTAAAAAAATTTGAAATCAATACTTTTGCAAAATGCTTTTTATACTGTAGAAGAATATTGACAGGCAGCATTATAATAGCTGCGTGTATTGGAAACTGGGGTAAATAACTATAATTACCCATATGCTCATAATTTTATGAATTGTTTTAGTCATGTGGTGGCCCTTGTCTGTGGAATGTTCGTGTTTGATCTGTGCATTTTATTTGTGTTTTTGGCACGGTATGTACATTGTTGCGACTTGTCCAGTGTTATGTAATATGACCCCGTGGATGCAAATAAATACAAATACTTATACAAAGAACTTGCGAAAAATAAAGAAGCACGTTTGTAAAGACTTATTTCCTTTATAAATCTGCATATCTAGGAAGTGTGTCATCCCCGTTGTGTGTGTGAAACTAGGAAAAGGTATGAAGTCAAACACAACTTAAGTGTTTGACTACAAATCTGCATATTCTGAAGGACAGGCAATGCGTTATCTATTTGAGCAGTAGGCTTTACTCATCTGTCCTGACCTCACAAAGGATATTTAACATTTCTGTTTTAATTTACTTTATTCTGTTCGCAAAAAAAATACAACATTTCCACTATTTAGAGTGAAAAATGACTGAAACAACTGCAAGCGCACATTACGTTATTAGCTGTCCATAATGGATGTAATTAAAGTCGATCATGCTTCAAAATACGCTTTGAAAGAACACCAACATCTACCTTAATTAATGTATCATAAATTACGATTTATACCTTAGAGTGAAGGCACCCGTTCTTCTATAGGAATACGACTAACTCCTATGTCATCACCACAATCAATAGTAGATGATATTGTAAACAAACTCACACGAAAAAATAAATTACTCAGCAATTTAAGAAAGAAAGCTGAGAATTATGATTCGAACTGCATTTAAGGCTCTGCTGTAATACTATCATGATGCTTTAACATACACATTTACAGTCCACATTAAAAAAAATACGTCGTGGAGTTTCATAAATTAACTCTGGCTGTACTCTGCCAAGTCCGTCGTAAGAAACAGGAAACACAAAACTTAATCCACGACATGCCGGCCCCAGTGGCCGCGAAGTCTAAGGCGTAGGTCTGCGGCCGCTCGCTTGTTGGGACTGTGGGCTCGAATCCCACCGGGGCATAAATATCTGTCTGTCGTGAGTGTTGTATGCTGTCAGGTAGAGGTCTCTGCGAAGAGCTGATCACTCGTCCAGAGGAGTCCTACCGACTGTGATGCGTTGTTTTGTGTGATCTAGAAAACTCGTGAATGAGGTCCGGACCCAATGGTGGCTGTTGTGCCAAAACGATACAAAAAAAAACACTACAGAGGTTGCTTTTGTTGTTAATATCATAATGTTTAACACCTAGAACTTCAAATATAAAATTACAAGGAGTCTTCTACTGAAAGAAATAAACTGAATTCTTTCACTTCCTAAATAATTATAAAATTAAGCGTGTAGGCCATTGGCCCCCCAAACATTTATTGTTTGCAAAGTACCTAGTTATCGCGGTGGTTTCTTCACAGTACCGCGACAGAGCGACTTTTATGGCACACCTCGAACTCTAAATAATATTAGAACTTGAAAACATGATGCAATACTTTAGTACGGATCCACTGGACGGGCAACTCCTATGTGAAACATTGCCACAAAAAAATGTAAAACTGTAAGAATTGTGTTCATGAACTTGATTTTTTCTGCATACTAAGAACACCCTGGTCCATATTGCAGAACATGTTCCGTGAGAACATAAGTTTGGAGGAAAAATACGACGTTAATATACATAGTAGCTCACATAGGAAATGAAAACGAAAATGGACTTTCATTTATCACTAGGATGTCTGTGATGAATAACGTGTGTTCTACAATTCCTTCCCGTATCCTAGTACAGGCGCTTGTTTGGGTTTTCGCCGAGCAGACCTTGCTAACTCTACTTTACACTTCAACAGGTCGGCCGTCAGCCAAATGACTACTGTTGATAGCAGGAAACTTATAAATCATGGCGTTTGAGTAACCTCTAATTACATAACGCTCTACTAAGTTTAGTAAAATTCGGTCAGCTCTTTACATAGTAACATACTGAATTATACAGTGTTTACCCAACGGGATTCCGCAGAACCCCAGCGCTCCACAAAACATCGTTAGGGTTTGCGCGAGAAATCGTGGGAAAAAAATACATAAATATTTTGAAACACCGCAACAAAAGTTATAAATACGGTTCGAAATGTCGCGACAAGTTTTGTCCTTCAATTGGAAATACCGGCGTAATCTTCGTGCGCTAACAACTGTCTCTTATTTTCTTCTCGTCTTCACAGGCAGGGATTCCTCGGGATATGAACAAGTATTTTAAGGGGTTTTACACGGAAAAAGTGTGGAGCAGGTGGAATTAATAATAGCATGAACGGAGAAATGGTCAGACTTCTTGTAGAACTCCGCGGCAGGCAAGCTGCCTACTAAGCCAGAGCTTTGCTAAGAGCAGGATCTTGGAAGCGGAGAAACGTAACAGCATCAGTGTACTCACACCAGCTTGGTGTGTGCCAAGCAGAGGGAGTATAAAGTAAATGAAAATGTCACAAAGAAAGTCCTCTTTGAACTATGGACCCAGCACTTCATATCCTTTGCAGATAAGCCAGATATAACAAGTCCAGGAGTCAGACACCCTTGATCATTTAAGAAATCATTTTAAATTCTCGGGGAGACAGAAAAAATGTGTACTTACAATTACATAGAATCTAAACGTGAGCATTCGTCTTTAGCCCAGGACTGTAGTTAAAATAACCGTTACGTAATATATATTTTGTTGTAAATAAAGTAGTAAACTAAACTTTGAAAACAGCATATAATACTCAAAAAAATATGAGTAAACATCTGTTCCCCGAATGGGAGATCGTCCTTATACAAGTCGTAAGGAAACAGTCCTGTTACAAGTTCAAAGTTATCCACTTGGATAAGCACTGAAACTCAACAATATAAAATAGATGAAGAGGCGCAGATAATAAACCTATAAACAGATCACACACATCGTCCCGATTTTCTCCATTCGACCAAGCTCAAAAGGGCATTGGTGACGCTCAGATTCTACTGCAGTTCAGTACAGCTCTTCATACGTGTAATACAGTCAGTTCTACTATCACGCGTGATTCGTTAACGCGAATTGGCTGTAAAGGAGATTGTTGAATACGTGAACGACGTTTGTGTACAGCGAACTTTCGCACACGCGTGTTGGCTATTACGTGATTTCAGCTACCAGTCTGAAGATATGAGGTGGGTTGCCGGGCCAATTTTTTTCTGATCTGTCCTTATTTTTGTTACGCGATTTTCTATAATTCAATGCCTCACAAGAAAGCAACTATCGCGTTATAGCAGAATTGATTGTACGCAGTGACAGCCTCGGAAAGGGCGCTACAGCTAAAATGATAGGAGATCAGGACACGGTTCGGCACTCTCACGAGTCTCCACATTTAATAATGAAGGGAGAAAATTGGGCCAAATATTAAAGTATATGGATGTAACTTGTTGCACTGCCTCCAGACCGGCTCTAATATCTGCTCGTCTTGAGGTTTTCGCCATTTTGAGATGTTAGGCAGCGTAGATTGTTAGTTAGTGACCGACGTTTCGGGTAACATATAGGGGCCATTGATTCTTGAAGGCGGGACCGGTAGATTGTCCCTAAAGGTCTGTAACTACTTAACAATCTACGCTGCGTAACATCCCAGAAGAGTGACGATCTCATTTACACGGCGGCCGTAGATTTAAAACAATGCTCCTACTCATTTAGTGAGTCCCTTCCTTAAATTCATAAAGATATCGAAGTGTAAGTTTTACCAATTCCATGGAGCGTCACCTTTACGCTCTCCATACGTCATTCAGCCCGCAAAACTAGACACAATCGCAACTTTGGAGCCAACCTCTGGTCCAGCGAGCACTGCGTATCTTACGGGGAGCAAAATGTCGGTGTGTTTACCTTGCCACTTACTTCAAATATTGCAGATATGTAGAATGAATGGAGCCTTTCCCCCACGTTCTATACAAGTTTTCATGGCGCAGTACTTCGACATAATCGGAATTTTCCAACTGACACTCTTATGATAGCATCGTTAGTTTCTTCCGTTGAGTGGGGGAGGGGGGAAACTATCTTTGTATTTAGTTGGCTACTAACTTTAATTTCAAGACGACACCTACGTAGGTCATTTCAAAAGTTCTGCGCACTGCGCTTGCGAGGCCAGTAGGATGATGCAATCTTTCTGATTTTTGCGACAGTTGTGAGCCAGACTTCAATAAAGAACACTGTGTGCGTATTGGCAGGCTACATGGTCCCTGTTCTGCAAAACGGAGCCTTGAAATGGGAGCAGAAACTGACTGGTGTCAGATCTCGCGCAGTGACCAGCGATCGTACATTAACACGCGGCCTCATGCCTCAGGTGCACTATCGGAAATTTTGGAAAAGTATGGATTGCAAGTGCTTCCCCACCTGCCGTACAGACCTGACATGAGCCCACCAGCCTATGACTTGTTCCCAAAATTGAAGAAACCACTCCGCGGGAAATGCTTCAGAAGCTTTGAGGATGTGTCTAAAGAGGTGACCCGAGTAATCAGACGCATCAAAAACGAAGGCGTCCTGACAGGAATACAAGACTTGCCCAAACGTTGGATCGCTGTGATAAAGCACAATGGAGATTAAATTGAAGGCCTACAAATGTATTTTGTAAAAAAAATTCATTTTCAAAGAGAAAACGTACAGTGTGCAGAACTTTTGAAATGACCCACGTAGAATGAAGACAGCCTAAACTCCATACCTTCTGTAGTCAATTAGTTAGTCACAGCCCCAGCCTCTACTGTCTTTACACACACTTTGGCGTCAGCATCTATATTCCAGAAATTACCGTGTAACAGTATTGAAAAGAAAATTACTGCCACTGTCATCATGATAAGTAACCAGATTCTTCCGAAACGTCCGTACACATCTATCAGACTATACGCCTTCACAATCCAGGACAGATTAATCCCCATGTTCACTGCAGTGAAAACCTCAAATCTCTTGTCTATTCCAGTTTTTCAGACTCTACACTCCTTACCTTCCTGGCATTTTTCTCTGTCTTGTGTTCTAAAGATACAAATTGGCTGCGGTTGTTTCTTGGGTTTAGGGTTGAACGTGATGTAATTTTAAATTCAAAATCCACACGTTTCACTTTCATGCCTAAGATAGCGGTACACTCGCTCAGGAAGAGTTAGCACTGTAACCCATACCTTTCCTTTCGTGATAAAAGCACATCATTCCTTTCCGTGAGATGCATTCGTTCGCTGGACCCGCGTTCTACTTTAATTAAATGTAACTTGCAAATGAAATATAAGCTAGGTTTACTTTCGTTCACGTTGTACGGTAGTGAAAATCAATAACCGGTTACTGGGAAGTTTCTGATATAAAGTGTCTGCAACAGTTCTTATTCTTATAACAAAACCAACGAGATGCACTGATTTCTCAAATTTATTTTTCGAATAAAACTCTACACGTTTCATACAGTTTCTCTGTCCATCATCAGGAGTTTAGCACTGTACACACAGCAGTGGTATATGTCATAGAGCTAGCAAGAAATCAACAAAACCTGTATGACATACACCATTGCTGTGTGTACAGTGTTGAACTCCTGATGATGGACAGAGAAACTGTCCGAAACACGCAGAGTTTTATTCCGAAAATAAATTTCAGAAATTAGTGCATCTCATTGGTTTTATTATAAGAATATATCACGACGCACGGTCATCTGAATGTCAAATCTGTAACAGTCTACACTGGGGGATAGTACAGTTGCAAATGGATGTCAATTATCGTGGAAAATTAAATATGTATATACAACACAGCAGATCTTAATGTGTACCATTCATACAGGTAAAGTACACCATTCATACAGGTAATGTTTATCATTCATACAGGTAATATGTATCTTTCATACAGATAATGTGTATGATTCACACAGGTAATGTGTATCATTCATACAGGTAATATGTATCATTCATACAGGTAATGTGTATCATTCATGCAGGTAATGTGTATCAGTCATACAGGTAATGTGTATCATTCATACAGGTAATGTGTCATTCATACAGGTAATGTGTATCATTCATACGGGTAATGTGTATGATTCATACAGATAATGTGTATCAATCACACAGGTAATGTTTATCATTCATACAGGTAATGTGTGTCATTCATGCAGGTAATGTGTATCATTCACAGAGGTAATGTGTAGGCCCAAAGTGTTGCGAAATATGCATTTGTATTCTGTTGCATATTCACGGTCGTTTCGGAGGAAGCTACTCCTGTAGGAGGAAGCAGCACGGTCATTCGAAACGAGAACCTCTACGAAACTGCACGTTGTCACATTACACGAGGCATTATTCTTTACAGTCAGAGCTGTAACAATTCCAGATCTCGAACAGACAATTGAAGGTCCCACAACAGCACAGATAGTGTAACTTGGAATTAGATAAGATTGGGCAGGAAATAACTTGGAATAGTGGTCAATTTATAAGCCGCTATTCGCTTTGATAAGCTGAGAAAAATTCAGTCGTGACAGCCATCAGTCCAATAAAGTTTCGAACTGGTAACACCCTCTTCAAGGATTACGGCTATGCAAATCTCTTTAAAACACAACCATTTGTATAACACACATAGCTTATTAATAGTCCAAATTTACACGATTATTCAGCACCAAACCACTTGTGAATTAAACTATACAGTACGCAAAGGCACTTCCTTAGTGTCTAATGACAACTGGGTGTCAAAATCATTTTTATTAAAATAGGGATCATTTATTTTGTTATGTACAAATTTTAGAGTATACTAAGATTTTTCCTTGTTTTGCTTAACTTCATAACGCAGGTAAAACTGGTGATGAAAACAGAAAATATCGAAATAGTAGGCTGCCACTTTCTAGTTTTTTTATATGCGCATATTCTTATTATGCTGATGACACATATCGCTGTTAGACAAGGTGAAAAATTGCTGTTGGTTCAAGAGAAACACATTTCCAAACAAGAAAACTTTCGTCTTACAAGTCACCTGATGTATCTTCTCTCCTGCCACTAACTGCATTCATATTTCATATCCAACAGTATTCAAGCAACACAGGTATATGTAACCGAGGAACGAGAACATGGAGTAACAGGCCCATACACAAAATTACCTCTACTACAGACAATTCGATTTTTAATCATTGAATCACAGTGAAACGAATTCAGCTCGATAAATGACGAATGCTTGCGATCCAGCGATAAACTTTAGAAATGAAGGGCCGTGTAATTTATCGAATAAGGGATTTACAATCAAGATTTTATTAATATTTTCTAACAAATAGCCCTCCTTTCGCTTAGTGAATCAATGTCGGACTGACTGCCTGACAGACACGTCTAGAGACGTCTGACCATTCCCAATATTGTACATGATGATGGAGACAGAAGAGACCTCCGAAACATTATCTCATAATCAATCAAATATACCAACAAATGCACGTAATAGATTTACAAACCGCGCATAAGTTTTAAAATTTCCTACTATAAATTAGGCGACGAATCTCAAATACAAAGGAGCAAGGGAACGAAAACATCGAACTCGACATTTTGTTTCTAGATTGATACATTGGTGGTGTGCTACATAAATCTAGATATTGTATTTCTAGACAGGTGTAGTAGTGTTTGCGATCCTTTGTATTTCAGAGAAAACCTGAGGATGGTGCCTTGGCGTCGAAACATGTGGCAGCTTTTAAAACTTATATTCAGTTTGTAAACCTCTTATATACACTTGTTGGTACATATGATTGACTGTAAGAATAATGTACGGAATAAATAGCATGTAATTGCCTCAAAATATAGTCAAACGCGCTTGATATATATAGATTGATTTTAGATTATTTATTCATCGTAAAATCATCGAATTCAAAGTGGTATGAAATGTTAGATAGAGCTGCAGACAGGCTGGGTTAATACGATGATAATCCTTTGCGAATTCGTGGTTACCGGACACTACTTTAGTTGCTGCGCGACCATCAGTTTATCGAGAAAGACTGCGCTGCGTGGGGTTCACTTCAGGATTCTGGACGTCAATGAACCCCACGTAAAATATAGTATACAAAATATTTCAAAACAAATTAATTGCAAACATTTAACAACCACGTGTGTTTGCATTATTCACTGGCAATGCTATGCAGTTACATTTATTTTCCCCTGACTGAGGTCATCGCAGTTTTTTCTCTCGTTATTTAGGGGAAGAATTTGCCCTCGTTGTTGTGATACAGAAAGTAGATTATAATCGTATTTTCGCAGTTAACTATCACTAAACCATCAAGCAACACCAGCTCTACATGGTTCAGTTTGATTACCAATATAAATATAAAATTTCAAACAAGTCCCACACCATCCAGGTAATACTACAATCAAAAAAGGCTATGCTGAAAATTGTGCAGACCAATCGTTAACTTTACATTATAAAAAAAGCAGCATAACTATGTTTTACTGAAACAATAATTCTATGAAACACCAGATGGCAGGTTGTTGGTCTTAAATTTTTCATTACGAATGAGTCATATTTCATAATTCGATGATAATAAATGTGAACTTTTTATGTGTTATTCATACCGTGCATTTTCTCACATTCCACATTTTAAGCAGCAAAATGCACACATTAAAATACAATAAAACAGGCCATAAAACACACTTCATATTACGTGCGAACTCCAATATCTTTAGGCACCAATGTGCTATCTAAAGGGAATTTATTAAAAACAAAAATCATAAGTCCAACACAGAATTTACAGATGCCCGACAGGCGAAAGGTATTTACAACTTTAAGAATAGAAAGGAGAAATTTTGTAGGACCAACGAAGCTATAAATGTTCGTGTTCAACTTAAGGCCCTTTGTTTTTAATAAACTCCCTGAGGATGACACTTAGGTGCCGAAACATATAGTAGTTGGTACCTAATATAAACTGTGTTTTGAGATGTTTTATTGTATCTTATGCGTATTGGACCGTGCATCATCTTGATATTTGAATAAAGATTGACCAACTAGATGACACTTGCTTTATTATATATTGCTCAACATGTTTCGGACGTTAATACGTCCATCTTCAGGAGCTAGCGAGTACTTGTTGTGTTGTGTAGGCTGACTTGAGGCGTGCTG
>Ga0136643_10011468_pt1 | contig 13150 bp, 8 predicted proteins | sample TergutLab28metaG_FD_96883 | JGI IMG/M metagenome (GOLD analysis project Ga0136643, IMG submission 96883) | Labiotermes labralis P1 segment gut microbial communities from Petit-Saut dam, French Guiana - Lab288 P1 (version 3) (version 3) | ecosystem: Host-associated > Arthropoda: Insects >...
CCATTTTACAGGAGGCTGGGTGGGCCCCAGGGCCGGTCTGGACGGGCGGAAAATCTCGTCCCCACTGGGATTCGATCCCGGACCGTCCAGCCCGTAGTCAGTCGCTATACCGACTGAGCTACCGGGCCCACATCATTAATATTAGGGGAATAAATGCATTGTTACACAGCCTCGCTTCATTCGTCTTTTTGGCTGTACATGTAAGTTATCTAAGCAGATGCCCTCAGTACATTGACCCTCACCCGTATCATTCATTCCAATGGCAAGTATACAATACAAATCAACAGGTAGAATTAGGTACAATCTTAACGCTATAGTCCTGCAGGATATATGGAACCCAGAGCATGATGGCGCTTCCTTGTCGTCTTTCAAAACCAAAACCAAACTTCAAAATCTAACAACAGTTCAAAACATTGCCATAACTGAACGCCAAGAACATTTAACGCAGTATCACGTTACTAAAAGAAAAAAGTCATAGACGGAGTAGGCAGTACTTCGGGATTGTTGAGATTGTGGCCAGTTTGAGCCCCATATGGAGACCGTCGCTGGAGTGTTTTCTGAGACGTGCCACGACCACTTCCACTTTATCACATCATACGTAACCTTCCTCTCATTTCATTTCGTGTCACATAATCTGTTTCTCTGAAGTAATGAAGTATTATTACACAACAAGACATTTCGGAGGGCTGCCAATAATTGCCACAGAAATTTATCTCGTGAATGGTAAATTTCAGAGGGAGATAAAAGCAGTCACAAAGTTACATTACATCTGAGTTTCCACTGCAAATTGAAGACTGGGTATCTGCTGAAATATGATGGCGTGTCAAGTAGTAGACGAAGTCCAAAGTTCCGGAGAAATATATTAAATACTTCTTCAGGAAGGAAGTTAGAGGCAGTATTTTCCTATAAAAACGTTTTTAACCATTTGCATGACGTTTATTTGAAGAAGATTACAGTCTGACAAAAAAGTTACTACCAAAAATTAATAATTGTTAAGTATTCAAAATATTTACTCGTGTACCTCAGAAGATACAGAATTCAGACTTCACTTGACGTCTGCTTCTGACATGAGACGGATCGACAATCTTATATTTTTAGAAAAGGTAGTAGTGAGGCTGCTGCACATTGATTTTCTGGAGCGCAGCCGCATCGCAGCATCCATCCAAACGGCTCCTCCCAGGGCAGTGGCACCGCCGCCTAGAATCCTTGCCTGTTCAACTACATACATATACTCACACATGGCTTACTGGAAACTCACCAGCATTCCACCAGCATGTTATTTTCCATCAATCGAACAAGTCCTCGTTTCGAATCTGAGATGGAATGTTTCAACATGTCAACTAGAAGTACGCGACTTTTCTCGGGGATTTCAACTGCTGGGTGCCTTCCTCACTGCACTGCTTTGTAAAAACCCAGCAGGGGTTTATGTATATCTTTCTTTCTTATGGACAGAAAGTAGACGTATGAAGAGCCTTGTTGTCTGACTCTTCCTGCCAAACTTTAACACAGTTTGTCTATTTTCACAGTTTTCTGCATCACTCTTCAGTCACTGAAAATCACCGTTACGCCATAATTTCTAATTTTACACATTCCATAAGAAGAAAAATTCTGATACGAAAAATTGTGAGGTGAGCGCACAACCACTGCTAGCAAAGGGTCAGAACTGATACAGCAGTAACAGGTGTTGCAAGTAACACTCAACTTCTGTCAAGCTTCTACACAGACAGCATTGCGGCCGTGCGAAGTCCCCCCCCCACAGCTTTTTAAATCATTGGAGAAAGATGAGTGAAATATGATACGGGTTCACAAAACGAACTGGCCCTCTCTTTATGATTCGAGATACCCAAGTGGTCAAAATTTTTGTTTCTATTTTAAAAATGCTCTTGCGAATCTGTATGGGAGCACTGACTGTCCTGATTGAGGTTTGCATGGTTTTGCTCAGTTATTTCCCGAAAATGTTGTAATAACATGCATACTTTAAATTACGCCACATGTTCCTTCCACATCGTTACCAACCGATTTCTCATTCAACACAATACAGCCGGTTTGCTTATAAATACCTTAAAATAAAGTAAAAATGAACAAAATAAATACAAACTGTAAAATGGAGTATTGGTTGAAATGAATCTGTTAAAAATGTGGTGGAGGTGTAAAATTTTAACTACCTACAGTGAATTAATAATTTCGAAAAATAGAGAAACAAATAAAACAACTTCACTAATAGGAATAATAAATCTGTAGAACTACAAATTTAAACCGTGCAAAAATAGAATTTACGAATTTTGCTTGCGATTCTATATTGCTAAAAATAATGCAATATTTTTTGTACCAATTTACGTACTCATGCAAAGTACTGGACTTATCATAACGGCATGAAAGAAACATTTTTTATTAAATGCCAGCACCAATGATGAACGAATGCTTTCTGGTAACTGATTGGATATCCAGTCAGAGTTGTGACATTACAATCCTATTGTTAAAATCAGCAGAGTGATGTAGGATGAACATACAAAATCTCCACGTTTTGCCCACACAGTGCATTTATGCTTTTCATATGATTTTCAGAAAAATCAACGAATATTTCTGTTGAAAGTATGAACTGATTCTCTCTTGCAATTGAGACACAACATGTGAAATTAGAGTTTGTCACCGCCGTGTTCTAAAGATTCGCGTCTTCTGGGATGTGATGCAGTGGCTCTGGGCGAAAAGTTTCCGTAGTCTTGCAGGATCGTAACGCTCTCGACGGTCAAGCAGTTCGAGACGACCGTTAGATTTCAAGAATAAGGCTTCTTGGAACGCTTCACCCTGAAGATGAAGGCACCGAAACGTGGGGTAATTATCGCCCAAATCTTAGCGTCACATTCCAAAAGACCTGAATCTTTGAGACCACTTCTCTTTCCTGAGAGGTAGTCAATGGATTTTTTAAATACTATTTGTATGATGTTCACCAAGGATGATTGCCTGTCTTCAAAAAATGCTGATTTGTTTTCCGCGGGGCCTTTCTAATTTATCAAAATTAACCCTTAACCTGCTAACGTGGAGAATATGGTGAGCTACTAATAATGCCAGCAGATGGCAGATGGGATTTAATTCGGAGTTTAAAGGGTTAAACACATTGCTTCAAAGTTACCAAAGCAACTCTCCAAACTTTGCATTTGTGTACAAAGCAGTATATCGAAATTGGTTGCACCTGATTCAAGATACTATGTTCCATCATTCTAATGTCTTCACTTTCATTCTGCTATCACAAGGACTAAAGGACAAAACCTGGGAACCTACTGACAGAGTGATGTTCTTTCTAGTACCAGAATCTTTTTTTTTTTTATTATTTTTTCCATGAAGTTCGCCACCGTCTACTCTTCTTCTCATTCGGATATCTATTTTTTATTGTGTAATCGTTCATAAATATTGTTTAAGGTACACGGAATCTGATGGTAATAAAGCAATTACAGTCATACAAAACGTTATACGAGTAACTAAAGCATTCATGTTTCAAAGCGGCACCTCTTCCTATATACAATACAATTTCGAACAATATAAATATTCGAAGAAAAGACCGAGAGTTTTACATCAGACAATCAGACATCTGAGTGCATCCTCAAGGGTGCAGTTTGCAGTCGGTCATATCGATCAAATCTCTACAGACTGAGATTTATGAATGGAGAAGCGTAGCAGGAGGAAATTGCTGACTTGTGATACAGAAATTTATTCTTTGTGTCTGGATTATAGAAAGCCTCTTAAAATTTAAAAATATTCCAAGACACATTTAGCATGTAAAATTAGTCTCCAGAGCCATACCATTACAAGTAATATAACAACCCAGAAGCATAAGACAGTTTTTACCTCCCACCGGTACGTTTCTAAAATAAAGCACTTGTATATGCAGTGGCTAATTTAAAGGTTTGTTTACTGGGACGCTGAAAACCCCCGAATATCGTGAGGCATGCCAAATCGACCATTGTTTTCCGTGGTTTTCTTCGGCTCTAGAACAAATGCTCAGTTGGTATAAAATTTATTAAAAGGGCCGGCAAATGCACTTTGGTTTATGAATGTAATTTTATTATAGCGATCACAGACATGTTTCGGCCACTCATGTAGCCATCTTCATGGTGGTAAGTACAAATACATTTATAGTGTCAGGTTCGCTCCACAGAATAAAATCATATCATTTTGGTTAAAATTAAATTAAATGGTAAAACAATAATAAGTATAATACATTAGGAGCTAAAAATTGTTGTCTGGAATGTGATTCTGTGGAGTGACGGACATAGCAGGTATACGTGGTGGACTGTGATCCAGAATGGTGAGAGATGGTGTAGTTTGCACAGCGGACTGTGTGGTTGTTACTGAAATCCCACGTCGAAATACGTGCTACTCCAGCAATTCTTCCAGTATCAATACCAGAAATCCCGCCCTTCCAATCTTGTCACTAAAATTCCGCCATAATGCACTACTATCAACGTGAACATGAAAGTCCAGCCTTAATGTCGTAACTTTCAGACTCTTTACCCTTTCAGTCTCAAAAGAGTTCACTTTTCATGTCTTCGCCTTCTTCATTGCCCAACCCTTTGCCCTATCTCCAAACTGCCTCCATCCGATGTATCAGTTTCGCTGTCTGGAGCACAACCATGATGTCACCCACACGTAAAGTCTCACTCTTTTCCACATTAATTCTCCTCTCTCCCCCTAAATCTCTATGCTTTAAATGAATGTCACGAATTACTTTCTATTTATGCGTTCAAGAAGAAAATCCTTCAAAATATAATTTCACCTTACGTCAAAATACTTTTTACAATAACCCGAGAAACCAAGACACAAATAGTGCATTGCTCTCAAGAAAATATTTAACTTTCTTTAGTGTCAGTTTTTGTATATTATCACTTACAGCTCGTATGGAGAGTGGTTAAGTGGGTGGTGGATGGACGGCCGTATGAGTGGGATCTGTCATTATGGACTTTACAGTATGCGATAGAAGATGTGACACCAGAAAGAATAAGAACATTTTTAAAAGCTCAGAGGTTGTCCCTTCCCGTTTGGAGCATGCAGAACGAGAAGCTACAAACACGAAGTCCTCTGATCAACAGTTTAATTAAAACGGAAAAATTGCTTAATTTACAATGTAGATTTTTTTTTGAATTTTAAAAATCAATTATAGAAACACAGGACCATCAGGCAAAACACTGATGTACAACACCAGATGAATAAGCAATAAGTTTGTACCAACAAGCGGGCAATTTTATGACATTCTTTACACTTCAGAGAGGTGTTCAACCACGTTATAAATGCCAAGTTTATCTAACGTCGGTCGGTGACAGGTTAAAGAATGAGTACGGAGCATTGGTGGAATGACAATGGTACGGGAAACCCAAAGTAGTAGATGAAAATCTCCCCGAGTACCACCTTGTCCACCACAAACCCCATAAGAATTGGCCCTGAACTAGTGCCCCCGCCATGAGAGGTCGGTGACTAACCGCCTTAGCCTTGGCAAGGATCCATGAATCAAGATAGAGCCCAATTTATGGGCCTTCAAGACGGGTTTTCTCCAGCGATATGAATATATAGTGGAATTTTATGTTGCAGTATTATAGGATGAGTAGCATGTATACTGAAGAGAAGTTCCTCTATCAGATAGCCGAAGAGTGGGTTGTAACTTACTGTCGTCAAATACGTATCGAAGTTAAGGAAGGGCTTCCGGAAGGCCGCTCAAAGAATTTTCCTCGTTTGCCTGTGAAGATAACAAGTCGATGGCCTAAAGAAGAGACCAGGAACAAACTTTGCATATTTCATTGGAGATCTTCGCTACAAAAACTATTAGAGTCCTAAATTCATTGGAGGTGCCTGGACGAAGAATTTCGGTGAAGCCATGTCCCGCAAGAGGACCTAACCGCCCGAGAAGAGGAGGAGAAGAAGAAGAAGAAGAAGAAGAAGAAGAAGAAGAAAAGGAAGAAGTAGGAAAAGAAGAGGTCAATGGACCTAACGTCGCTTCCTGATCAGATGTCCGCGTCGTCGCTTAAGGGTATTATTTATGACAGGGTAAGGTGAAACACACACACACACACAAAAGTGGGATCTCTAAGGTGCGCATGCAATTTAAAGAAGATCGGGTAGTTGGCTGAAAATCTTGTTGGACGGGAGACTTAGAAATACTGATGCCGAAAACTTGTCTCTTCTTATGAAACAAGGAATCGCTCCAAATCGCAGAAAAATTATAAAATGCATGTGGACAGATAGCATAAAAGCTTCAGTTGCGAAAAGGGGCAAGCAGTTCACGAAGATGTGTATCTCAGCTAGGAGGATAAGAACAGTCTTACGAAACATTACGTTGTTAATATACTGTCATGTGCCATGGAAGATGGAAAGAGGCTACCATAACGTTAGGTGAGGGTCGGTAAGAAATAAGTTCACAGTGCGACATTTCACGCTACCGCCACAGTGAAGTTGAAGCCTTAATCTACTGGGATACGCTGCAGTTTAACTGTGTAAAAAAACTGCACGAGAAACTGAACCGAATGTTCTCTGGCATAGCACAGGTTTCCCATCAGATTTGTCAGTTTTTTTGTCAGTTTTGTGTGTCTTCTTGTGCGTGTGACTATGGTGGACAAAAACAAAGCTGTCGTTTGCTGTTTGCTAGCCACATAGGCCATAATGCTATCCGAAAAGAAGAAAAGAAAGCGTAAAATGTGGAGTAAGAAGTAGTATTTGAAAAGGAATATATCATGCGATTCTCATCTGCTGAATGAATTGCTAAAAACGGATGTGCCTTTATATGATGGCAACGTGGTGTCGGCAGGTAAACTGAGGAAACTGTGGGATTTCTTGAGTGAGCTGCGCAGTTCTCTGTGTGAAAGACGATTGGAAGGGACAGTTCTGAGGCTTGCGCTATTGCTTGTCAAAACTGCGTAGTTTACTCAGTTTTTACGTCAGGTATGACGTCACACAGTAAAATCGCTCAGTTTAACTGTGAGTGTATAGAGCGCTTTACGCCACGGAACATTCCGGAAGAGGGAACACCTCAACTACAGAGAGGCGAAGCCTGATATTTCGCACAGCTCTATCGTTTTCGGAAGAATGTATTCTTCCTACTTCCCTTTTCATCAGGAAAGAGAACAAAAATGTGGACACTGCAAATTTTACCGAAGTTGGGAAACTACTAGCTGACTGGGGAGCCTTATCGCGTGGATAACTGCTGGCACTCACAGGACTGCTCAACCGACATCTAAAATATTCACGATGAAGACATCTGTGTGGTGGATTACTCCACACACCACCTTAATTGGGTCACTAAGGAGCATTTTACTGCATAAATTACGCCACCCAACACATTTATTGTGCCTGCTTGTATGCAATTATCACATCTCGAAACATTTAGCGTGAGACATAAGAGTGTAGATAGCCAAAGGTCACACTAGAAGCTTTAAAAAATATGTGTTGAGTATGTATCAGTACCACAGGTTATTTAGGGCTGAATGCTGCCGATAGTCGACCAATTTAAGGACAGCTATTACAGTTTACGAGAATCCTGGCACTCGTCTGTGACAAATATCAGGATAAATTTTACTAGCAGACGGTAATAGTCAAATGCATGTCACAGCTACCTGACCGAGCATCTGAATATACACGAGGTTAAAAATGAGTACAGCCTTATTTCCACATCCAATATACGTATTCATAACGTGGTTGCATGTACAGGAAATCCACCATGTACGCTCCTCGACCCGACCAGACTATGCGGACACAGCACCCCTTCCCGCTATGTAATACAGAGTGCGCCCCTGGTCCATATTACACTTTCATAATGTATGGGACAATGCGGGTGCAATAGCCGTGCTGCAGAGGTCGGTTCTTTTATAAAATCCGGTGTCGACTCTGTATGTGATGCGATCCATATCACACACGACATTCACTTCTCACGGCGACAGAAATCTGCTGTATCAACTGCCGAGGCTACTGGTGTGCTACTTGATTTTAAACGAATAATTGTGTCGCAACTTATTTCAGGCATAATTTATGTTTATTTATTAAACATTAACTTAGCGACGTTGTTAGTAGCTCAGATAATACAGGGCTGAATAATAATAGGTTTTTTCTGTGGCGCAACAGTCCCCAGTGGGCCATGGTCTCATTCTTGAGGTTTCTAGATCACACACAGCGACGCATCACAGTCGGTAGGATTCCTCTGGACGGGTGATCAGCTCGTCGCAGAGACCTCTACTTGACAACACACAACACTCACAACAGAAAAACATCCACGCCCCCCGGTGGGATCCGAACCCACGATCTCGGCAGGCGAGCGGCCGTAGACCTACGCCTTAGACCGCGCGGTCACTGGGATCGGCAATAATAGGATTAGTAAATGATAAATTGAAATATATGCGGAAGGAAGCGGTTGTGTCCTTTTGCAAGATACTATCCTAAGATGGATCTGTAGGGATTCAGAAAACCAAGACAGACCCCAATTCGTGAGGCCCATATCTGATCCGAAATATGAAACCGAGGCTTCCAGAATACAAACAGATGATAAATGTCAAAAATTATACAGATACTGCTGTCTGCTAGCAAGCAGACAGCAGTATCTGTTTGACAAATGCCTGTTGCTGTATGTACAGTCTTTAACTCCTGATGATGGACGGAAAGACCGCCCGAAACATTTACAGTGTCATTCCAAAATAAAATACATTTGATACATTGGTGCATCTAGTTGGTTTTACTATAGAAATAACATTACGATGCACGGCTCTATGAGCGTCAAATTATACAGACACTTCGATTTCGTTATATTAACCCCGCTGTAAACCATGAAGAAACTGGCGAATACAAAAATCCCCAGTTGCACAAAAACAAAGCGCCAGTGCATTGCTGGCTGTATTCTCCGTCCAAAAATATGAGTTGCAGCGTCGATTCTATTTTCTGACCAAAGCTACGAGATGCAGAGTTTGCTGTACTCTCCGTCCAGAGCTACGAGGTGCAGTGTCTGCTGTATTCTCTGAGTCAGCTCTATTCTCCGCATTCTCCGTTAAAAAATATGAGGTGCAGCTTCGACTCTATTCTCCGTCAAAAGCTATGAGGTGCAGAGTTAGCTGTATTCTCCGTCCAAAATTACGAGGTGCGAGTCAGCTGTACTCTCCGTCCAAAAGTATGAGGTGCAGCTTCGAAACTATTCTCCGTCCAGAGCCATGAGGTGCATAGTTGTATTCTCCGTCCAAAATTACGAGGTGGGAGTCAGCTTTATTCTCCGTCCACGACTAAGAGGTTCAGAGTCAGGTGTGTTTTTCCGGCCCAAAATATGCGCAGAATGATCGGTTAGTTACAGAATCTTTATGGACATATAAAGTTCAGGAAGCATCTTCTCTGAAACAGCAATATCCCATCAGACACTTGACACTTTACACAGAGAGTGTACCAAAAATTAATTTTGGTTCACATCGAAATTCCAACTGTAAATATCAGCATTTGTCTTCTTAAGATCTGGAAAACATAAATAGGCTACCACTTTTCAAGGCCGGAATGGTGTTACGTGTTTTGTAAAATATACCAATGAAAAAAATGTCTGCAAATAAAAGTTATACCATTTCATTTTGAGGTGTGCCATCCCTGTTGTGTGTTTAAACTAAAAGGTGAGGTAAATTCAGTCAAAAACACAACTATGAATATATGGCTAAATGGTGTTTATTAGCATTAGAAAACTACATGGTAGTAGTTTTCTATTGCTAATAAATAAATTATGGTAGTAGTTTTCTATTGCTAATAAACACCATCATTCAGCCATATATTCATAGTTGTGTTTTTGACTGAATTTACCTCACTTTATACCATTTTGTAATATTGTAAACTATTGTCTTACATATTTTGAATTTAGTTTGCTTGTGACAAGTAATTCGAAATGTAACCATGTCATTTCTCTTCTTTTTCTTAGTTCATAATTGGCACAAAGACACCCGACCCCATCTAGTGTCGATTATAAGAATGAACAGAGCAATACTACCAGTCTACCCGCACGCATATATGGTGTGTACAGGGACGGATTGTCTTTTACGTTCTTGGTACAACGCTCCGTAGAATTTAATAAGACTGCCAAAGTCAGGGCAGTCCCCAACATTTGTATTAACGCTTCGTTTGTTTCAGTTCGCAAAAACAACATTAAAATTCGTGTGAAGAACTGAAATTCTTTTTACAAAATATTTGGCATCATGATCTACAAAAGCGAAATATATTTACTCAAACATTTTAAGAAAAAAATAATTTTTTTATTCTACCGGTACTTCGTAACAACTCAAATTACGAAGTATTCTTTTGCATCTGTCGTTTCCTGAGTTTGTCTCACTGCGTACGATTACAACGAGGCACCGACCAGCAACAGTGTTTCCGCATCCCACTCCAACTCATTCTCACTTCCTTCAATGTTTCTCTAAGACACAATTTGACTAGTTTTAGTGATGTTAGATTTCAGTTTGAAAATTGTCAAACGACAAGGAGAACAAGGATATGCCACACGAAGAAGGGACTGTACTGCTGCTGTTACACCCATACACTGCACGTAGGTATGCAGGACAATATGGACGTCTTTTCTGATATATAGTGAAGTTGGTTGATGCAGAAGATATCACTTGTAATCTAAAACATGTTAAGTTCAAACATAAATATGCTATAGGCCAAATAAGCCATAGCCTATAGCCTACGTAATATAAATACAATTGCCAAGTAACTACAGGGGTGCTGATAAGTCCTTAGCCCGACCAGGAAAGAAAAAAGCTAATGTTTCTCTCAGAATGGCGCGTGAATTTCCTTCGGCGCCTTGCCTTGCGGGGAAAAAATCTTGATGACAGCTCGCGTTTCCATGTTGCTGAAATCGCGCGCGTCCCTGACATTCTTCTGAGCTTGTTTCCTTCCTTGTCAGTTTAAGGACTTATCAGCACCCGGGTACTTCGAGCAGAGTCCTTCTTGAAAAGCTAAGTGTTGTTTAGCAAACGAACAATTTATCTGCATTTTATGAAACCTGGAAGTTAAATTTGGTGACCACAAGAGCTCACCACTTATTCCCATCCTGATCCAGACGAATCCAGTCCCTAACCCCCCCCCCCCCCAACCTGCCTTTTTAAGGTCCATTTTAAATTACCTACTCAACTACGCACAGGTCCTCGAAGTGTTCCCCTTTCTTCAGGTTTCTCATTCAAAGCCAACATGCATTTATCTTCTCCAGGCACGTAAACTATCTCATTCACATGGTCTCCAAAATATTACTTAAGGGTTCAAAACTCTTGAATATAATAACAAGGTACGAGCAGTGTCTTTCCTTGCGAAATTCCACAAATATAAAATATATATTCACATTCTAAAGGTTTTTGTTCTGGTTCTGGCATGGGTAATAGAGAACTAAGGGTTTTAAGCAAACCCAGTTTTGTTTCAAAAAAGACATTAACATTTTTAGAACAATGAAAAATTTTGACAAATGGCCACCAAAATGAGCAAGTCTTTCCTCTATCAGAGGGAGAATTTCAAATGAAAATCAGTTCCGTCCCAAAAACTACATAAAGGGTTTCGAAAACAATGGCAAGTATTGACAAATATCAAACATTATAAATAAAAACTGTTAAATGTATGTTCTGGGTCAAAAAACAAAAATAAAATGATTACTATTCACTGAAAAATATCACATAGTATGATTCACATCATGCGCTTAGGTAAACAAAAAGTGGACAAAATGCTCCAGCTTTCCGTCTAAAGCGCGCATCATCATCACCACCACCACCACCACCACCACCATCATCATCATCATCACCGTCATCATCATAATCATCATCATCTTCTTCTTCTTCTTCTTCTTCGTTTTGGTTGTTCTTTTTCCTTGTATTATTTACCCTATCCAATTCATAATAATTAAGTCAATTTTAATACTTCATATGTATATGTTTTGACAAGCAGAAATGCCACTTTTCCCCTTCTAAATATGGTTTATTTCCTAGTTAACATCGCAATGTACTGTAGTTAATTATTCGTCGCTTTCGAACCCCAGGGAGACCAACGTTGCGCTGCCGACGGGTATCACAACAATACATCCCCAGGCGGGTCCACGTATACCCGGTGGCAGAGCCATCGTGATGTGTGTTCCTGAGAGTGCGAAGAGAAACTGACCGAAAAACTACTGTCTCACTAGAATGAAATTCTGTAAATAAAAAGTATAATATTTAAGTCTAAGTTTAAAATAAAATTCATAAATAAAATTCTCGTATAAACGATTCAAAAGAAAATAAAAAATGCAAAGAATTTTAAATTTACTAAACAAGTTTATTAATAAAATGTTGACAAAACATTTCTGTTAATAATAATTTTCAGCATAACTACTACCTTAAAATACACCTTCAGTCACGAATAAGACAAGAATAACCGTTATGCAAAATGCTTCGAGGTGAATAATACAATTTTAGTTTCGTAAATAGGATTTGCGTATGTCACAAGACCTGCTTTTGGCACATACATATTTGTAACTAAACATTTTCAGTTCTCAAAGCGCAGAAATCTTCACGAGTGTTCTCATTTTCTCCCCGAAAACAACTAGATGATCTATGGCCTATATATCAGTTTACGAAGACTTGTTGGCACCTTGAAACCCCACCAATTGCAAAAATTCCTACAGCAGCTTCTCTATGTATGTCTGCTGCCTCTAACAATTCAAGAAGCGCTTATACGAATCGAATTAGATTTATCGTTGGAGAAGTCAGTGAAGTGTTTAGACGTTTTACAGCTTTGGTTAAATCCTAAGTAATAAGGGACAGGTTACTACAAAACTACATGAAGACTTCTCCTGATCAAGTCGCGTGTCGCTAGTTAAACACACCTACTTATTGGAGCGAAGAATATTTTGAACACAAGTTGTACGGAAGTTACTTTTTACGAGCAATGCTCTTCTTCTCTAAGTCTTATGGTTTCCGATAACAGGGAACGTACTATAAGTGTTCGTCTTCCCTACATCTTCTAACTTCTTTTATTTTCTTCCTTGGAGAATAAAAGTCACTCAAAGACACTTAGAACAGTTTCGTTCTTAAGGCTTTTATGTTAGTCTACCAGAATATAAGCGAAAGAGGAGAAGTGAAATGTGGGTTTCCATATATCGGTTACCGATACCAGCGCGAAGTGTGGAAGTCGAACAACGGGA
>Ga0136643_10011469_pt1 | contig 13150 bp, 5 predicted proteins | sample TergutLab28metaG_FD_96883 | JGI IMG/M metagenome (GOLD analysis project Ga0136643, IMG submission 96883) | Labiotermes labralis P1 segment gut microbial communities from Petit-Saut dam, French Guiana - Lab288 P1 (version 3) (version 3) | ecosystem: Host-associated > Arthropoda: Insects >...
AATGTAGCTACAGTAGCGCTGTGTGCTGCAGTCAATGGGAAATAAGAGTGATGCTGTCTGTCTGAACAGAATGTAGCTACAGTAGCGCTGTGTGCTGCAGTCAGTGGGAAATAAGAGTGAAGCCGTCTGTTTGAACAGAATGTAGCTACAGTAGCGCTGTGTGCTGCAGTCAATGGGAAATAAGAGTGATGCTGCCTGTCTGAACAGAATGTAGCTACAGTAGCACTGAACAAAAAGGGTAGGTGTGTAGGGCCCAATATGACTGCCATGTAGTCATTCCTCTACAGGGCGATACATCAATGTAATAATAACCCTGGAAGGGTGTTGTCAGTGTGACTTGCTGATGAGCAGCCAACTTACTATTGTGACTTATCAAATTTGTAGCTTACAATCAGAGTAATATGTAAATGTCTAATTGCTCTGAAATTTTCATAGTAAACAAGCTTCAGTAACACATGAAGAACACAACAGGATGAGCATTCCAGTCATGTGGGATGTGATGCTGTGTCTCTGGGTCACCAGTTGCCAACGGTTTGATGTATGAGTGACTTCACTGATAGGGTGAAGCTGCTTGACATGAAAGATGAAGGTATCATGTTTAACCCTTCAGAATGCAGTTGTGACTGACCTAACAACAGTGTCACATCCCAGAAGACTTGAATCTACAGCAACACCACTGTGGAAATCGCACATGACAGAGTAATGTATACACTCATTGTCCCTTTGGCCTTCCACTTCTGACAATATTAGGAAATTTAGTTTTGTTAGACCTGAAGTTACTTGGGAATGACACAAATCGAAATTTCATGCTTGAATGAATTAAGAGCAGATTAAATTCACTGAATGCTGTTCACTGCTGCAGTTTGGTCCAAAATGTGATGTCTTCCAGTTTGCTATGATACATCAATTAAAACATAGCTGTAATTTTGCTTTTTGTCTGCTACAGGTGTGGAAATTTGTCTCTTATGTTAAAAGGATGAACATAGGCTGAGGGTGTTTGAGAAAAGGGAGCAAAGAAGATAGTTGGGACTAAGAGGGAGGAAGTAACAAGCAATTGGAGAAAACTGCATGTTACGGAGCTTCATGATGTGTATTCGTACCAAATATTGTCTGCATTGTTCCATATAATGTAGCGACTAAATGCACTTACAGCTGCTTCTAAATGCATTTAGTTGCTACATTATATTAAAATGTTCATTTAAAATGCATGGCATAAATAATTTGACAATTATCTTGGGAATCAAATAAAGGTGGGGGGGGGGGGAGTTACATACGGAATTTTGGTGGGACAATGTGAAAGAAAAAGACAATTGCAAGACCTAGACGTAGGTCTAAGGATAATATTCAAATGGATCTTAAAAAAATAGGATCCAGGCATGGACTGGACTGATGTGACTCAGGATAGAGATAAGGGGTGGCTGTTTGGGTTCCATAAATGTGCAAATTTCTTGACTACCCAAGAAACTATTAGCATCTTAAGAGGGCCTCTGTGAAGTTACTTAGAGGTGAACCATGAAGCTACCTTGCCTTTCCCACTGCAGCACAGTAAAGCTGTTCATGCACACATGATGAGGGCACATGGGGAGGATGGAGGTATAGCTCCTCTCATTCTTAACCTTGGCACTAGATGAAGGAAGTGGTCAGTCTCACGCTCCGACCGCTTTACCCAGGGGGAAAGAGCCCTTGGTACCCTTTGAATAGGAGTCTGGGTGGGTTCCCAGGGACAGGCTGGGTGCTCTGAAGAATATAAATTTCTCTTGCTGCTGCCAGAATTTGAATCCTGGATAGCTGGGCCCACAGCGTGTTGCTGTACTGACTGAGCTATCCTGCTAATGACCAACAGGGAGGAGCTAAGTCATATCATGTCATGTGTTTGGACAGCTGCTTCTACATTTCTGAGAAGAGTGGTGATTCGCAGGCAAATTTTATATTGTCGGAGCCCATAAATGGTAAAGATTTGTGTGCATGGTGTGCCAGCACTGCATGACCCTCAGTTTTTCTCGAGTGCTGAAGTTGTGTGGCACATGATGCATCATTGCCGGATTTGTGACTCCCAACACAGTAAGGAATATGGTGGCTGCATCTTGAAAGGTCAAGGGGTCCAAGAAAAAATGGCACTTTGTTCCTTCAGAACGCCAGGAATACATTGTCAGAACACAGAAGGCCAGAATACTCAGCTACATTGCTGTGGAAACCTTGAACCTTGTGTAAGAGTATTCTTAAAATTTGTTTCCAGAAGAAAACAATGATTAGGTATATAAAAAAAGTGAAATCTTACTTCTTCATCATGTCCAAAAGCCATGAAGAATGTCCTCTGTGGTCTGTGACCTTTCTGTATCACGTACTCGACAGCTTCCATAATCCCCTAAAGCACAATAAGAATAGTTATAAACATAAATCATAAATACATGTGGTGTAAATTAAAATAACATACTCTGTGAATCCATCAAAACTGACTTTAAAGTCATTTTGTTCAAAGTTGTTCAAAGCCTTCACTACACACTGTGCGTCCAGTTATATGGTTTGCACAAAACCGTCTTTGTCTTTTGAAGCTCCCAGTCTTCTGGAATATGATGCCTTGTATATTGGTATTTAGGTACCAACTTTTTGTGTCAGCTTGTTACCACCATATTCAGGGTGGTATTTTGGATACCTTAGGGGAATATCGAGGCAATAAGCGCATCTGAAATGTGTTTATGTATATACCAGCCTACACACTATCAGATCCCAGAAGAATGACAACTTCATTAACAAGAATGTGAGAGCCTCAGATATTTCATTCTGTAGCTTTTCTTCTGTCCTGCAATGGCTGGGTTGCAAACAGCACATATGTGGGAAATAATTCATAATTCCTTGGTACAAAGTATGAAATCTTTATGCATGCCATGAAGACATATGGAGGGAGTAGAGTTATAGCTCCACCTGTTCTTCATCTCAACACTAGATGCAACCAGGTTGTTACTGTCATGACCGGCCGCTTTACTGCCGGGGAAAGAACACCCGGTACCAACTGACTATGAGGCTGGTTGGGGCCCCAGGACTTGTCTTGGTGTTTTGCAATAACAGAACCATCTCTTGCTTCTGGCAGGACTAGAACGCCGGATCCTCTGGTCCACAGCCTATGCACTATACTGACTGGTGTCCCAGCTTCTTACTTCTGTGGTTAACATATTTGGCACCAATGGGAATTCCCCTGTATCACTCACTACCTATACACCAACTGCCAGCCTTCTGTTTTTTCAGAAAGTACATACTGTGTGACCATCCAAATGTTCAAAGTTTTACCTTGAAAACTCACAAGTCTGAAAAATGAAATGGTTCAATTTAAAGTAGCATTAAGAAGTTATTTAAACACACTCTGTCAGTGAATTTGTGATATTGAGATATGGATCATAATCTTACGTGTATATCACCTGTATATAATGGATTAATTTTAAGGATTTGAATAAATTATGCAACATATTTATGAAATTTTGTATCATACTGGTTGTGAAAATTTTGTACTGGGGTGCTGGTAAATCCTTAGCCCGACCAGGAAGGAAACAAGCTCTGAAGCATGTCAGGGACGTGCACGGTTTCAACAACATCGAGACGCGAGCTGTCATCAAGTTTTTTTTCGTGCAAGGCAAGGCACCGAAGGAAATCCACGCCATTCTGACAGAAACATTAGCTTGTTTCCTTTCTGGTCGGGCTAAGGACTTGTCAGCACCCCTGTATTTCTATGACTTATTCCACAGCCTGTTGTCACTTTTACTAAATTTTGGATCTGTGGAATTATGATTGTGTGTGTGTGGTGTATTTATATAAGTATGTCTGTATCAAGCAGGCATACCCAGTACATACATGTGACAACTACCTTCATATTCACATGCAAGGCTAACTGTAGAAGGAGGCAACTATGCCTCTCATAAAGTGCTACATTTCCAAGATGTAGTTTCATGTGTATTACACAGCAGAAAAATGTTTTCAACTAGTGTCATTAGCATGCAAAGTGGAATATCTCATGTTGTGTCTTGCTCACAAATAAATATTCAGACATTTCGACTTTTACTGTTCTTTATGATGGTGTTGAATGAGTGTGACACATAAGTAATGAAATCTGTAGTTGCTGGACACAGTGCAGTACAGTCTGCTGCATAACAAGGGGTCCATGCATAACAGAACTGAGGAATATCAACAACTGTCCTCTGGAATTTGTCAAACCATGCACTGCTATCTTTATTGATCTGACTTACCAGTACTCCAGATTTGTCGTCAATAGCACCTCTTCCATAGATGTATGTTCTGTTGACAATTTTTCCACCAAAAGGAGGAACTTCCCAAGCACTAGGGTCAACTGGGACAACATCTAAATGTGAAGCAAGCAAGTATGGCAGCTTCCCTTTGGTTGTGCCCTCCACTGTGTACAAGAGACTGTATGTGTTGATCACTTCCTTCTTTATGAAAGTTGAGCTATGTATCAGAGGGAAATCTGCAATGAAGGCCATTAACTTGTTAACTGATGAGAGTATTTTTCATTTTGTGTGTTGGTCTTCTTAAGCTCATCTTCAATATTTTTGTCAAAGTGTATCCAATCAAACTGGGCTCCCCACAAGAACAATGCACAGTAAAAACACTATTCATTTCTGAAGAGTAGTTCCTTTAATTTCACAATGTAACGCTATTGATTCTTCTTCAAAGTCTCAAAGAAATACGTACTTCCACATTGCTATGGACTCATCCAATACATAAGAAACTACCACAGTTTGTAACGTTCATTCCTTATGAAGGGCGTTCAGTAGGCACAGTTCTCCGAGTCATAACAATAAATGAGAAGTCATTAAAATATTGAATGTTGCTCATTTATTGCACCGAAATATCACTATTTTTAACACATTCCCCAATCATTCCTATGCAATTGTCCCATCTTTGCGAAAGTTTAAATATTCCGCGACAGTATAAATCAGGCTCTTGCATTCACAACCATTAATGAACAGTTACTTCCACTTCCACATTACTGTAGAACTGGCAGCCTCCCAAGTGTTGCTTCAGCAGCCCAAAATGCATTCCAGCTTGTGTTGTTTGAGCAGTGCAATCATGCACCCATGTGTCATTGCCTGTCAAAAGCCCAATTTTTTTCCATGAGAGAATTTATAAACTCTTATTATCAAGGTAGGACAGATGCATCAATGTGTTCAGGGATTATGCCGAAGAGTAATGATACTTCATTGGAATAAGTAACTAAATGAAACGTTGTAATGACTTCTTGTTTAAAATATTTATGACATAGGGAACTTTACCAATTGAACGGCAATCCTACATCTTGCAGATGTTTATAGAGAACAGTTAATTGTAAAGGGAAGGGGGGAGCAATGATAGTTACACCCTGTGCAGGATTCCTGCTTACTCTTTTCCAGATACTGATGCAGTTGCAGGAGGGCCTCCTTGTCTTGGTTGTCAGTTGCGTAAGAAACAGACGGAATTTTCAGTGCTCCTGCCAATCGTTCAGCCCTCTGTGTTATCTGGCTTTCATCAATTATATCCACAACTTGATTATTTAAGACATGGAGAACAGACTGGTTTTGCTGGTGAACGAACACTGCTCGGAATATTGCTACGAACACCAATAAGAGTCCAGCAGCCAGAGGGAAGCCTATGAGAGCTAGGAACAACTTCTGCCAGCACCTGTACCTCCAACGTCCTTTCCGCTTGCTTGCTAGCCCCATCTTTATATCCTGTGTAGACATAACAAAATGTGGGTTGATCCCTTAACAGAACAAAAGCTTCCACTTTTCACCTGAATAATTACATTATTTAATTTTGGAATTGGTAATGGACAGTAATTGATATGCTAATAAGTTACAATTACAGTGGTGAAAAGTGAGCGGTATGACAGACTTTGGGTTTACAAACAGCATCACTTAAATGTGTGCCAGACAATGTTGTAACTTATACATTAAGAACTGTCTCTGAAACGTTTGAATTAGGAACATGAAACATTTACAGCTGACAGGCGCTGTAAAGTGCAGCACTATCAACAGCCCATTCTGTTACAAAGAATTCTCCCTAATAGAACATTTTGAAAACTATGTACATATGTATGATACTGTAGTGCTGGCAATTTATCAGCTAAGTGTGGTCACCTAATAAGCGTGTTTTTTATATAATATCTTATTTTTTTCTAAATCAGTGCGCTCCATGTCTGACAAAATGTGCCATACTTAGATCAAAAACGACAAGTGTCCTAATGCTGACACACAACATAAAACTAAGGAAATGTATTCTGTGTTCTCATTTTGAATGTTGTTGTGTATCTTTATTATATGAATCAATGCCAGTGGGCTGTTGGGTCCACCCAGCCTCCTATGCAGTGTACAGGGAGTACAGTAGCTGGGGCTTGTATTGCATAGGTTAAGGATGGACAGAGCCGCAGATACACTTCTCCATATGCCTTCTTGGTGTGGTCCTTAATTAAATACACAGATCACTTTATTTTGCTGTAATATATCAGCTGAAATTTCCATTCCTCAAACCTCCTTGCCTCACAAAGAAAGCTGAGAGTTGGACAGTATCCATATGAACTGCCACAGTAATATTGCTGCTGAAGAGAAAATATTTTGGACTTAAATATGTCTTGAATCCCTTGAAATGTCCACACAAAAAGTTTGGCACAAGTCATAACACCAAAACCTATGGCAAGATTGAATTGTCATACTTAAAAGTGAAGCATGCTACGAATTACAGGATCATTCTAAAACAATGGTCGTGATGACACTTCTGGCTATGTAACTGCAATTTAAATATTTCCATGCATGGACAGAGTATTTGGGACACAAACTGTATCTACACTGCATTAATACATTTTGAAGTTGTGCTGACTGATGTAAATGACAAATTGCACACTACAATGCATGTATGTTTCATATGGGAAAAATAAAGAGGTGAAAGTGAAATGCGTAGTGACTATGCCATGAGAAAAACACACACATCAAATTTTTGCATGGGAAAAACTGAATTCAGACAGATCAACTTGTATACACTTTTGAGAAAGAGAAAGTTTTCATAAGGCGTAGCAGTTATTCTCACATGTACAAACGATGTTCTAACTTAAATTAACCTTCTTAAATACATTTATGTCTCTACAGAGACTTTAATCTTCTTCATTTTTTATTTTTTCAAGCTCTTAAATTTTGTCTCTCGGATATTCCCTCCTTCTGTTCCTGTGACATCTACTAGATTCACATCTTATGCTGCTCAGATTGACTCCATCTCTGCAGTTCCTGAAGTTTTGGCCACCTCTTGTGGCCATTGTCAGGGAGGTGTTCTTTGAAAGATATATTACACAGAATTTTTTGTATATTAAAACCAACTAGATACACCAATTTCTCAAATTTATTCTTGGAATGAAACTCTACATGTTTCAGACAGTTCTTCTGTCCATCATCAGGAATTGGATGGATCCTGCTCGCAAGCTGTCAGCAAACCTGTACAACATATACCATTGCTGTGTGTACAGTGAAAAACACCTGATGATGGACAGAGGAACTGTCCGATACACGTAGAGTTTCATTCCAAGAATAAATTTGTGCATCTAGTTGGTTTTAAAATACAAATTTATCATGATGCACGGTCACACGAATGTCAGATTACACAGAATGTCAAAATAATTTAATTTACACATATAAAATGTTAAGTCATAAAAAAAAGCTTAAAATCTATGTTAAAATACAGAATACTGATACAATCATATGTGCTGAGTTGTGTGTTGATATGCTGTGTATGTGGTGACACCATCCATGTGGAGGTAGTGCTGTTGTGTCTGCTGGTTGTGCTCTCATGAATCATTTAAAATTTACCTGCAGTCTCTTTGGCTGAAGTTTCAATGTGCTTTTGAATACTTTCCCAAGCTCAACTGATGTTAATATTTGCACCCAAATTTAAACCTGATGCTACCTCCTAAATAGTTTAGAATTTTCAGGCCAAATCTCTTCGTGTCACAAGTTTACATTCCCTATCTGCAGACTGGGTAACTGTTGCAGTCACCAGTGATCAGTGTCACTGTCACGGTCAGCTCCCATGACAGATCGTACATCAGGCACACTTGAATGCCCTCTCCTGTCTCTCATGTGATCAGCATGACTTTTTGTAAGTCTTCTCATCAGGAGAAGCCCAGCTGTATTTATAAATGTGGGAATGTGGTGCTCTTTGCAATTACACTCCCATATGTTTGCATTCAAATCTCCTACCAGTTTTCCCACATACCACACATAGAAATTCACTGACTGCCTGCTCCAGTTTCTCGTGGGACTTGTCCTTTGTACCACTGACATTCAGAAGAGAACTATAGGGTCCATCAGTCCCCTTCTTGGATAGCTTGACCCTGAAGTGGGTACCTTGAATATCACATCTTAACAAAATATCCACATTTGTAGAGAATTTAATAATCATGCTGAGTTGTTTGGTGGGTAAGTTGGATGATAGGTGATTTGGACTGGACAGGTGCTGTTTATGTGCCAAATTTCATGGCACTTTGTCATTCAGATTTGATAGCTGTGGCAGCATGGCACTTGTCACTCAGATTTGATAACTATGGCAACATGACACTGGCAGCATGGCACTGGTCATTCAGATTTCATAACTGCTGCAACATGACACTGGCACCTTAGCACTTTTCATTCACATTTGGTAACTGTGGCAGCATGACAATGGCATTTATTCATATTTGGCAACTGTGGCAGCATAATGACACTGGCACCATGGCACCAATTTTAATTAAAGTGACTATACAAGGTGCTAACTACAAGCAGAATCATCTAAATGGGGATGATGCAGAGATATGGATGATACAATATATTGTATTTAATGTGATGTGACTCCTTCTGTACCTCAAAACATGCCCAAGACAAGGTTAACACTGAACATTGTGGTTGCTGTGTTGCTTCATTCTTACATCAGTCTGTACCCAAGACTAGGACCAGCTCCCACAGTTACTGTCTGTTAGCTCAGCACTTCCTAAGCTCCCACAAAGTAAAGGTAACATTGCAAGATTTGGGGTTTCCACAGCATTGATGGTGAGGAGCCTAATTTCCTGGGATGTTACATTGTTCAGCAGTGAGAACTGTTCCCAGCATATAAAAGGAATGTAGTGCCTAAATGTTCATGGGTTGAGGAGGTCCTTCAGAACACTAGGATATTACCCCAATACAAAGTGTAATGAATTCAACTTCAACTTTAATAGTATTCCAAACAAACCATGTACAGTTTATCCAGTGGATATAGGAACAGTCACAAAATAATTATGTAACAAAACAGCCAGTCCTAAGATAAACAGTCAAGAATAATTAATGTAGAATAATACAAATTTAGAACAGAATTTCAAATTGAAATAAGTAAATACAATAATTACAAAATTATAAATACAACTTCAAAATAAATTAAAGTATAATATACAAACTTGCAGCTAAACAAATATATACAAAGTGTGATATAAAGTTCAAAAATTAATGAAGTAAAAGAAAAATGGATAATGAATAAGTACAGAGAAATTTAATGTAATTGTACAATGTAAGAAGACAGAATAATACAAACACAATAAAAGTGAAATATTACTGTATGTTAAAAAAATTCATCTAAACTATAAAATGTATAAGCGGTTTCATAATCATTTGCAGAATATTATGTTACATTGCTATTGGACTTATCTCACTTCATGTATATCACTAGAAATTGACGAGTCTACTGTCATATGTAGGATATTTGGACTAATAAACTAAAGTGAATGAGCGTGTATGCAGAAAGTGCTTTAGAACAATTTTCAACTAATTAGGCCTGCTGAAGATATTCTTAATTACCTTGGGAAGACCATTAAAGATTTTGATGCCTGAATAATAAATTCCCTTCTGATACATGGCCAGAGTTACATGAGGCAAGTGTAAATCATTTCTTTGTCTCGTATTATTGTTGTGATCTGCACTATTTGAAACAAAATAATTCCTATTATTAACAATGAACAGTACTACAGAGAATGTCTAATGTGATGAGTGTGGTAATATTTTTAATTCCTTGAATAATTCTCTGCAAGACTACCTATATCCACATCCCATTATAATCTTATTACCGTCTTCTGCATTTTAAAAGTTACAGCACTGTGTGATGAGTTTCCCCAGAATGTTATACTGTAAGACACAATTGAGTGAAGAAGGGAATGATAAATTATCTTTTAGTGTAGAAACAGACAAATATGGTTTAATATTTTGAATTAAGTAACATGTGTTGCTTAATTTTTTTGTCAGCAGATCAATGTGTTTTAAACATGTTAGTGAAGAAACAATAGCTAAACCAAGAAATTTTGTATAAGCAATAGTAGGAATAGATTTGTCATGAATGAGACAAGATTTGAATTTTGGAAAGAACTGTTTTGAATTCTGAACACATGCAAGCTTCTTTCAGATGTCGCAACAAGGAAACATTAGTTTAGCTTACTACGCAGACTCAGCGCAAGCCAGTCGCACTGTCCCACTTGTCCATATGTGGTGGCCTACAGCCTGACTGACCCACTGAATTTCCTCATATTTTTGTACTTGTCTTTGAATATGACCATATATGGTCTGGTATGCAAATGAAGATGCAGATAAATGCACTTTCCTCTCTATAAAACCCCCCTGGCAGTTACAGTAAAATGTCTTTTGGAACAACTCACTTTTGGCACGATACTCGACTCTGTATTCACCAGCTAAGCACATACCTACGAGAAGAAGATTAAGCAGCATACGATATTATTATATAAGTGATTGTTGAAATACCCACGACACGCTGAGAATGTATCACTGCATACTGCTAGTGTCAGGTAAGCTTCAATAGTTGTGTTGTAACTAACTTTGATTTTGTTACTAATTTCAGTCGAGTCCAAATTCTGCTCAAAATTCTAAATTGCATACCCTTCGACTATACAGAGAGGCAAGAGCTTAAATTTGAATGCCTTAAGTACAAACAATTCTTTAACTTATTTATGTGAAATTATATATTAGTGTTAGTACCGTAGAATATAGACTTAGACAAAGAAGTGACTGGTATCGTTTATTACTGACCCCCCCGTAGTAACTCTCACTACTATTTTTGCCTAGAAATAGGCTGGTGGCAGCATTCAAACCTAACCCAGAATTATTTCTAGTCTCTGAGGACTTAGTGCTTCAACCCTCTCAGTGTCTACCTGGGCACAGCGTGGTGGAAGACAAGACCCATAACCCAGTAGGCATGACAGATTTATTATTATAGTTAATATTTATTTCAATTTGGTTATTACTGTTCGTTGTGAAATTAGTAAATAGGGAAATAATAAAACCAGCATCTTCAAAGGTAAAGTTGTCCCTGTGGATGATATGACGGCGTATGTGGGAGTGGAGGTTTAGTTCCACCCAGTCTTAACCTCGGCATTAGATGTGCTCAGCTTCAGGCCCTGACCGTTTACCCTCGGTACCCACTGAACCAACGTCAACCGGTAACAGCCGCAGAACGGTAACAAGTGTCAGCAAGTAAACAGGAACTGTTGCTAAAACAACCAACGGACAGTGAACACACCTGTATGTGACCGGAACCACACTGCATGTTGCAGATCGCTGTCACATGCACACAGACTTGAAATTTACAGACAAATGCAGCTTTTGGCGTTTCAATCGCAGTACTTGTGGGGTCCAACAGTACAAACTGTTGTACTGCTTGGAAACATTAATTGTGAATGAGTGGTGTCTGTGAACAGTACACGCAGATGTGAATACTGAGGTTACTATGGGCACATGAGTTCAGACTGGCTCACAGTCCTTTTGGAGGGATGGGGTGGGGGTACGGGGTGCGGGCTGCAGTTTTCATTGTGGGTAGCACTGGTATAAATTTAGGGCGCTGATACAGTCAACCCCGGTTATACCGGTCGCGGTTACAATGGACTTCGGATATAACGATCCTTTTTTATTCCCCGACCCTTTCCCTATGTCGTATCATAATAACTAACTCTGTTACACCAAATTCCTTCCACGGTCTCTCATCGTTAATTTCCCAACGCTATGCCGTTTAGGGGAAAATGATGGACAGTTGACAATGGTCAAAGTGTGTTGGCGCGCAGAGGGCACATTTGTCAATTTGGATGTGTAATTTGATATAATTCCGTACCCACAGCCGCCAAGGAGAATTCTGAGCATGATCATGCTGTCGAACACGTACGTGCTGTATCGTGACATCGTGACGGTAAGCAACGTACGTGCTGTAAATATTTCGATCCCCTGACACGACATTTAGTTTCATTACCTACTGGTGTCCCCTGTTGTTTAGACGTACCATGTGAGGCGATTTCCTGCGTTGTTGTTCAGTCGATAGATAGTGTAGCCTTGTGTCGGTTGGCTGTCCGTGATCTGTTTAACTGTCGGAAGAGTCCTTGAGATAAGGCAACATATATTTGTTCACTGTAATTGCGTAGACACCCGGTGGCAGTACTACAGTAAACATTCACACACAAACAATACACAGAACAACACAGCGAAACAGAACACTCAGAACGGAACATACATAAAAATAAGAATACATAATTCACAAAGTTAAACAGAAGCATGCAAATCATAACAACCATATATATAATGATACAAAAATAGAACCAAAAGAATATGACAGAATGTGATAAACGAAACAGCCATGTATGCAGCAAACTTCATATGATCTATATATCTTCTAATAATGATACACCCCGTTACTAAGACCTTCACTACACTTCACTTCTTCCCACTTAAACTTCACCCAACTACACTCCACTTCACTTCACTACCCTCTCATTTGGCTTAACCCCATTTAAATTTCTTACCGCTCCATTTCACCTCACATAGCTACACTTCACCCCACTTCATTTCACTGCACTTTTAGATGATTTTCGCCACACTTCTATTCCTTTCACTTCACCCTGTTTATAATTCCTTTCCTAAATCTGTTTCTAAAAATTTTGGGTTTACAGAGGAAAGTCCCTAACGCTTCTGCAGGTAGTTGGTTCCAGTTTTTAATGGTCCTCATTTACAAAGGAATACTTCCCGATATCCGTTCTTTGCTTTCTGTCCCTAATTTTCCGAACATGATCAACCCTACTCAAATAGTAAGGCCTTCGCAACCTGTCGCGTATAGCTTTCCAAGCCCGTTC
>Ga0136643_10011472_pt1 | contig 13146 bp, 4 predicted proteins | sample TergutLab28metaG_FD_96883 | JGI IMG/M metagenome (GOLD analysis project Ga0136643, IMG submission 96883) | Labiotermes labralis P1 segment gut microbial communities from Petit-Saut dam, French Guiana - Lab288 P1 (version 3) (version 3) | ecosystem: Host-associated > Arthropoda: Insects >...
TAGATACTGTTTAAATTTTATTAACTTCTATGTAACGGAAGCGAATAGCCACTCGCCGTTACCGGGTCAGCAAATGCCATTTCGTTCAATACGCTTTAGGTGTATCGAACCCCAGCGGTGACGTGATAGTTCGCTGTACTAGAAAGAATGTTTATTTAGCATCTTGCCACTATATAACTGAGTAACCAATGATGATTCATCTCTCACTCGAAGTTCGAACATTTACTGGTTGCTACCTATCTTTGACGCTACATATTGAAAGCAGTACATTGTTAAAGTGATATTGTTGTGTTGGCCATGCTGCACTGTTTCCTGTTATTAAAAGGTACGTTGTGCTCACTGAATTTAATAAATTAAAAACTTTAAAATTTACGTTGTCCGAGTAGAGCGAAAATTTCGAAAATAATTTGGCAACTTAATTAGAAATTCCAAATTTTTACGATTGTCAAAATTATAAAATGGGCAAGATACTTATTTTACTTTTACACTTTGAAATTGTTAGGATATTAATTGTGTTTGTAGTGAATTATTAGATAGAATAGAATACAGATGTATTTTTTATAATTGTGATTGGTTTATGTGTGAAATTGATTAAGTGATTGTTTTATATAACCCAGAGTACTATTTGCTAAACTTTGCGTATGTCAGAAGCTTTCTGACTGGTGGCATTTACTACCGATGTATTTAATATAAATCAGTGCTAATTAGCTCGCTACCCACATCCAGTGACACTGAGAGGAAAATGTTAGTAAAATCTAACAGATCTAATCAATATATCAGAGTACCGATTTCGATAGGACGAAGAACTTCCGAAACGGCACTACAATTTAATGACAGTTTCTAAAGTTCCTGAATTTTATATCTCTGAATTTGCTGGTAATTTTGGAATTAAGCGATGTTCTTTGTATAAAAATACTACGTACAAGTTTCCTGAAGTCATAAAGGACAAATACGAAGAATTGGTCTGCGGACCAAAAATAGATTATGGGCTTTCCAGTTGCTCAAAGCCACGTTCTGGAAGCATGGGACTAGAGATGACAGGACCACCACATAATAAAGGGTCCAAATATCTTGCATGTATTTACCGAAATTGAACAATAATAAAATGAACTAAAGCCGATCTCAACAAACAACCATGCAGACATTATTTTCAAAATATCATATACATTGTGTTATTCAGTTGTTTAATTATAGGTTAAAAATATCGCAAATTTTTTCTAGTAAAGCTTAGAGATCTCAGTGAGATGTACAATTTGTCTTTCTATTATTTGAGAATATTTGTTCATAGGGAAGGTTCTTAAAAACTTGGAAAATCTTATTAAATTTTCTTAGGCCTTCTCTCATAGCTAACCGTTACGGACCATAATAACATTTACCTAAGTAATTTCAGTAAATGGCTAGTTTCTCCTTCTTCTTGTACACAGTGTAAAAACGACACACGATGTATCTCACTCGTCCTTTACCCGTAACTTCAAACACTGCATGATATATAAGATTCTGGTAGGCTTCACGCCCTGGCCGATTTATCGGCGGGTAAGGGCCACCACTAAACATTTGAGAGGAAGATGTGTGCGTCTCCTAGCCAGTGCGGACGAGACGGAGAACAAAAAAATTTCTGCCCCTGTCTGGGATCGAACTTTTCGGTCGTCAAGCACTGTAGTGGCTGAATTGTCCTGAATGCTTTGTGAATACAAAAATATAAACTCTGTAAAGTTTAGCTAAGTGTCCACGTAACACAATAGTCGTAACAAACGCCCACTGCTGAAACTTGCGTTTATTCATGCACGGCGCGCGGCCTGTGGCTTGCCTGAGTTGTGGTACTTCAGTATAACAAGCAGTCCGGGGCGTACGTAACCACCGACTTCAGTAAACTCGACCTTAAGTATTTTTCCCCGTGAACTTATTTACATAATTCCCATCGAGTTCTTTACTGAAAAGAAACACTTTTAAGATTTTAACACAATTACAATTTGTCTGGCACTTATTTTGGTGGAGAATTGACAAAAATAAACATTTATTATGTCAATAAATAAAATTAAATGTATATATGTATACGCGTAGGTGAGTGCGTAGTACGTATGTATGTATGTATGTATGTATGTATGCATGTATGTATGTATGTAATGTGTGTGTATGTGTGTATGTATGTGTGTGTATGTATGTATGTATGTGTATATGTGTGTATGTATGTAATGTTTGTATGTATGTGTGTGTATGTATGTGTGTATGTGTATGTGTGTATGTATGTATGTATGTACGTATGTATGTATGTATATATGTGTGTATGTATGTAATGTATGTATGTATGTGTGTATGTGTATGTGTGTATGTATGTATGTATGTATGTATATATGTGTGTATGTATGTAATGTATGTATGTATATATGTGTGTATGTATGTAATGTATGTATGTATGTGTGTGTATGTATGTGTGTTTGTGTATGTGTGTACGTATGTATGTATGTATGTATGTAATGTATGTGTGTATGTAATGTACGTATTCGCGTAGTAACCTTGGCGGGTGGTGGATCAGATTTCAACATATAAGAAATTGGGATTGTGTACAGATTTGTACTGCGGAACCCTTAGGTAAATCAGGGAGTGTCTGTTTATGTTGGATTGGAACTTCCAGACCTGAAATTCACGTACATAATATTTGAAAATTTAGTTCCTACTGGTCACAAATTACACACACAGAACCAAACTCGAACGATTAGACCCGTTTAGGGAAATAATTATTATTTATTTTGAGAGCCATATGAAATACGTACCTGGCGAATATGCAGGGATGTTTTAATATTCAAGGAGGCGGTGCACAACACCCACCCTTTGTAACTCGAGATTTGTTACGCTACGCATTTCCGTCGCTCGTGTAAATTATATGTAGGGCCCACGTGCCTGTGATGTGTACAAAGACTATGATATTGACGATGAAACGATCACTGACTGACTGAATAACTAACGAACTAACTAAATAGACTAGGATCTCTCTTGAGAATCTAATAATTTCTGATTTAGCCAAGAAATTTCCGCTATTTTGTGGAGCCCGATGTTTTGTTAACTTGTTCAAAAGACCAGTAGCAACGTAATTCACATCGATTCGTCAGCATATGTTGCAATGCCACACAATAGCTGCTGCTACAGCCGAACGGAAGTTTCTCAGACTTCCCGCTCTGTACACTGCGCCCTCACCGCCCCTCCTCACTTTTCTCGCATCCTTTCACATGCACCAGCTCAGGGGTGATGGAGTAAGTTCACCGCACATCTCATAGATGGCATTAGCTGGAACATAAGACATCCAGGAAGAGAATAAAGTAGTATAGAAATAAAAAAACATAAAGACACGTTGAAGATGCAAGTTCTTCAGCTTCGTTACGTCGTGTTGTTCGGTAAATAGCTACATGTGTTTGGAGGATCAAAGTGCTTCCACATTAAGCGGCAAACAGGCTAAGAAGAGTGCTTCGTCAAGATAAGGTGAATAACATCATTCAGAGTCTTTAACTGTTTACAAATCGATATTGCATAACATTCTAGAAGATTTGTATGGCCAACTATACCGTTGTATGAACTCGAGTATCACGAATATTGTTGTGGTTTAATTACTGTCATTCTTACATTTTTCATTTATGGTTCTTTTGAAGACGTTGCCAAATTTTAAGACTATCCTTCGTCCAATGGTAGGGACATAAGTCAGTAATAGAATTACTGTGGTCTGTTTACAGGTAATATTTCAATATCTGGGTGGAGAAAACGAATATCCGCTGTCGGGATAGTAAGGCTCTTAGCTGTGATTTGAACGTGGCTCTTCCAGAATACAAGTCAATGGGCACTACCTGTTGAAAAAACTTGTTCGGTGTTGTTTCCTAATGTAGGTGCAGCCACCGACATGGAGGTGCCAGAAGCAAGATAATAACAAATTGGGAATTATATGGAGGATAGCGAGTCAGTGGTCATTGAAAGTATAGGGTGTCTAGTTGTGTCTGACAGCTAAAGGAAAAGTGTTCCCGTTACTGGCCCGGTGTGGCTCAGAGGGTGGGTAGAGGTATAGCTCTACTCTTCCATGACCGCGGCACTAGAGTGGTCAGAAGGACTCCCCGGCCGCACTTTACCCCCGAGAAAGACCCGGTAACCATTGTACAGGAGGCTGGGTGGGCCCTAGGGCCGGTCTGGACGGGCGGAAAATCTCGTCCCCACCGAGATTCGATCCCGGACCGTCCAGCCCGTAGTCAGTCACTGTACCGACTGAGCTATTTTTTCGTTTTTCGCCTTTACTGTTCCGCGCTTGTGGATTGAGTGAGTAACGCCAATACGATCAACAAGCCACTAGGAAATGGCAACCGATAAAAGTAAAGGTAAGGTAAAGTTCACCCGTGAACAGGTCACGAAGATCCAGAGGGGGAGTAGAGGTATAACTCTACTCTTTCTTTAACCTCGGCGCTAGATGGGGTGGGTGGTCAACGCCACACCTCGGCCGCTTTACCCCCGGAAAAGATCCGGTACCCATTGTAGGGGAGGTTTGATGGGCCCCAGGGACGTTCTGGAAGGGTGCGAAAAATCTTACCCAAACAGGAGACGATCCCCGGACCGTCCAGCCCGTAGCGAGTCGCTATACCGACTGAGCTATCCCGGCCCCCATAGGGAACCGATAGTTTTCAAAATAATAACATTTTAATATCACATTGATTTTGAAGATGTAACGGATAATACGTGGTAATTTATGTTTGGTATGAGACTCGAAATCAGAAGCTTGAAAACGAGCATAAAGTCGTACATTGCAGCGTCAGTTCGAGACCAGTAAGCACAGAAGGTATTAATTAAAAGAAAACCCAATTAGTCGTATATTATACACATACTTGCTGGCTGTACTAATTTTCGCGGTAACAAACTGGAAATGGTTCCCTGCGTTATCACATACAGAATTGCTCTGGGCCGCACCCAGCGTCCTACGATTATGCAAAAGAATTCACAGCAGACAGAACGTTGCCTTGCTCCAGAATGAAACGGGTTCTGGCCACCTCCAGATGCACACTACTGCCCTGCATACATTAAGCTTAGCTTCACCCATCGAATCTTCTAATGGTTAGGGAAGAGGGGTTGGTTAATGACAGTGTATCAACTGCATATGTTACTTAACGTCAGATGAGACACAAGGAAGAGTACGGTGGAGACAATTACGTAATGAGAGGTTCAAAAATTTGTCTACTCATACGGTGTCAAATGAAGGAACACGAGATTGGTGTAACATACAACGGGCGGAAAAAAAACTTAAGGTCGAATTTGACCTTCATAGAGCCGTGCATCTTAATATTATTTCTAAAGAAAAACCAACTAGATGCACCAATGTATCAAATTTATTTTATTTTGGAATGACACTCTACATGTTTCGGACGGTCTTTCCGTCCATCATCAGGATTTCAAGACTGTACATAAAGCAACAGGCATTTGTCAAACAGATACTGCTGTCTGCTTGCTAGCCAGCAGAGAGCAGTATCTGTTTGACATACGCCTGTTGCTGTACGTACCGTCTTGAAATCCTGATGATGGGCGGAAAGACCGTCCGAAACATGTAGAGTGTCATTCCAAAATGAAATAAATTTGATACATTGGTGCATCTAGTTGGTTTCACTGTAGAAATAACATTAAGGCCAAATTCGAATTCTGAGACCAAAAGACGCAGGTGGGAGAATAATAGCACAGTAGATCTGTAAAAATAAGGAATCAGCGAGATTAAAGTCTTTAAAATAGTGGCAAGTGTCAAATTTTCGTGGACAGGATGACGACTGAGGAAAAATTCATTGAGTCTAACCAGGGCCAGTAACAAGCTTCGAAATGTGTACCGCCTTCGGTTCATCTGCTCGAACAATACCCTTTGTCGTTTCGTCATTTGATTGACAATGTCATTTAATGTTCACCCAGTGACATATTTTTGTGCATAATTTATATTGGCATACGAACTTTAGCCTTCGGTTTATGATACGAGTAATCTGGTGGGCACAACTAGCAGAAATCACAGTGTCACTTCCAAGACAATCGGAGTATTCATAACCAAGAAAATCTCAAGTCTTAAGTCTGTTAACATAAATGATCGGTAATTCCATTTTTTTTCGTCGTAAAATATCGCCATTTTTAAATGTAATTATTGAGAAATTTCTAGTGCAAAATTTGTGTTTCGGTCACACAATATAGTACACAAACTTTAATTTTTTAGGCTTTAATTATTCAACAGTTAATGTGAGCAGAATGAAACTGTCAAATTGATATATCTAACCACAAATTTTTTATATCTATAGTGGCACAAAATATCATTAGCTTCCTGTAACTGGCACTCTTTTTGTTACAATCTAAAAATTTACAAGAACGTAACTATGGTATTATCGAATGTAGGAATTTTATGGAGAGCTCAAGTTAAATTTTCAGAATTTTTATTTGGGTTCAAAAGTTATTAAGGGAAAAGTGGGCAGACAAAAAGTAAAAAATTGTGACACTGTTTTATACTACCCTATTATTAAGGAACGTAAGGAACATAAAGGAGTCAGACCTTTTAAGTCTATGAATAGCTGATGTGTGTTCCCACTGTGTTCTTACGTTTTCCCTAACATATAAAGAGAATAAAAGTTAGCAGTTAATTACGTCGGAATTCCCATTGATTATCCTCAATAGCTTCCTCTACGTATCATTTTAGAATTTCATAATGAGCACTAACTATGTACTCCAACTTGAAACAATATCAAGAATCGCGATTTAAACATGCTTATGTTTGTATGAAGACTGACAAACCTAACTTGCGTTACTGACCTTAGAGGAAACGTAACTGCTCTCAACATGTGCGTACTGCATCCGTTCGTAGTTGGAATCTCTCTCTCTCTCTCACACGTGTGCGTAAGCCACAGTGAACAAAGGGCGTTCCACGTGGAGTTGATGTGAAAGAAAACTTAGACATGCGTAGTCAAGTTACGCACTTTGACACGACGATGTTAGCGGGGTTAGGTCAGAAACCTTTGTGCAGATGAGTGGGGAGGGATAATGACCAAATGGCCCTGAAATCCTGACGTTAAAAAAGGGGGGGGGGCAAATAAAAAGTGGAGAGGGACTGAACAGTGTTGGAGATATTTATGCAAAAGGGACTTATCTGTGGTGCTCTTTTATATTGACCGCACTTTACTGAATTAGTCAATTAAATGAGTAAAGAATCATGTATTGCGTGGAGCACCTCAGAGACTTATAAATACAGATGCTTATCAACTTAAAGATACCATAAATCATATTCGAGTCTAGAAAATGCGACAAGTTGGAAAACTGTGCATTCTGCCTCACTTTTCTAATTTGTAAAGAAAAAAGCATTCCCGTTACAGGCCCGGAGGGGCCCAGAGGGTTCCAGGAAGTTAAGGTCCCTAGATTACGTGACAACGGCACAGGATTGTGGTAAGTTGTCAGCCTTAAGCACCGGCCGCTTTTACCCTCAGGAAATACTCCTGGTACTCATTTCTGTTAGAGGCTGAGTCGACCCCAGGGCCATAGTGCGATCAGAGGGATTTTATGTTAATAAAAAATCCAATGACACCAGCTGGGATCGGGCCAGCGACCTTCTGATTTGTAGCACAGTACCTTAACCACTGTGCTACCGCGGTTCCCCTTTCTAATTTGTACCTAGAGGTTTTTGAAGATAAAAGGTACAGCAGAATTGTCTGTGTACATGCCATGAAACTATATAGATTGAGTGGAGATATAGCTCCACTCATTCTCAATGTCCGGACTAGATGAAGGAGAATGGTGAGCCTCACGCCTCGGCCGCATTGTTCATGAGGGAAGGGTTCTCAGTATCTTTAAAAGGGAATTGGGACCCTATCTGCATGACATGGAGACGAAATAAACCGCTTGTTCATGCCAGGTTCTTTAGCCAGTAAAATAACTATTTTACCACCTGCCATTCCATCTTTCACTGAAGGATGTTAAGGAGAAATGCTGACGAGAATATTTGGAACTGGGAAAGACGAAGAAGCAGGATAACATAAAAGAAGCAACATAGTGATGTGATTCGTGTTTCGTATTCTTTACGGAATACTGCTAAAATGATTACTTGAATGATGATGTGGTTGGTGGGCCATGTAGAATTCGTATGATAAGTGAAATTCAACTGGAAGTAGTTTGAAAAACCTCAACAGGTCAACGCAGGAACACAAGGGCTGGTATCCTTTAAAAGAATTTAATTAAAGACGGTGAGCATAGAGTTATGGACTCGACTCAATTGTTTTAAGTAAGCTGGAATGGCAAGATTTTGTGAAAACGATGATAATGATGATGCCGTAACAGCAGCGAATGCTGAAGGGGGACTAATTATAATGAACATTACGCTTAGGGTTGTTTGAGTTTTCGATTTTCTAATGACGCTACTTGACGTGCAAAATTTATTACTGCATAGAACCAAATGACATACGAATGTCATGAATGGAGAATGTATAAATACTGGGAAGCAAACAACTGTGCCTTGTCTTAGGCTAGTATTACAGCATTCACTTGGAGAAAGGAGGCAGTGAGTAAAAATTCTTCGGAGAAACGTTTTTGCTATGGTTAGTAGTAGTAGTAGAAATAGTAGCAGGAGCAATAGTAGTACCAGTAGTAGTAGTAGCTGCAATAGTAGTAGTAATAGCAGCAGCAGTAGTAGTAGTAGTATTAGTAGCAGCAGTAACAGTAGTAATAGTAGCAGTAGCAGTAGCAGTAGTAGTAGCAGCAGCAGTAATTGTAGTAGCAGCAGTAACAGTAGTAGTAGTAGTAGCAGTAGTAGTAGCAGCAGCAGTAATTGTAGTAGCAGCAGTAACAGTAGTAGTAGTAGTAGTAGTAGTAGTAGCAGTAGTAGTAGTAGTAGCAGCAGCAGTAATTGTAGTAGCAGCAGTAACAGTAGTAGTAGTAGTAGTAGTAGTAGCAGCAGTAGTAGTAGTAGTAGTAGTAGTAGCAGCAGCAGTAATTGTAGTAGCAGCAGTAACAGTAGTAGTAGTAGCAGCAGTAGTAGTAGTAACAGTAGCAGCAGTAACAGTAGTAGTAGCAGTAGTAGTAGCAGCAGCAGTAACAGTAGTAGCGCGTAAGACAGCATTCATGGCTCCCATTTAAAATAATTCAGCATCTCGACTTCTGGCAGGAGGAACCGACTATAACCATGTCAGAATTGTCGATATCGTGGCCGAGATTCTAACTGCGCACTACCCGAATACAAATCAGAAACTTTCAAACTGTATCAGCTTTTCGGTTATTGGGCAGAATGAGACGAGGCGAAGAAGAGAAAGAAGAAGGAAAGTTGGAGCATGACGTGATAAAGATGGAGGATTCAGAGGAGGAGGAGAAAGAGGAAGAGGAAATTTAGCGGCTGCTGCAGCTGCAGCTGCTGCTGGTTAGGAAGATGTCGGCGACTACAAGGACGAAGGTGACGACAACAACAATAAGAATAACGACGGTGACGCCCTGGGCGCCCATTACAGTTTTGTTGATATTTTTCTTGAGCTGGGTTACGTTAGGCCACAGGCAACTAAATCAAGCAGGCGTGTATTTTTGTGTTCAGGCCGACTTGTGAACATCGAAAAAAAAACACCGAATAATCTACTAGAACGCACTGAGGCATAATAACTGCAAACAGACGTCCTCAACAAACGTACGTCGAGACGTTACAACAAACCATTGTCCATACGAAATGTCCGACTCGCGTCTCCGTGACCAGCCAATTTGAAACGCCGTTCTTTACTTATGTCAGCACTTAACACTTCACACTGTGGCTTACTGAAGCAGCTTATTTAATGCTACTAAACCGAATACTGAATTTTCTCAGCACTGATGGATGATTCTGTAACTACGGAAGGTGGACTGAATGCTCTGTTGCTTCAAGGTGAGTTTCCATATCGAAGATCTTACGGTTAAATTACGTGTGCTTATGTGTGTGTGTGTGTGTGTGTGTATATATGTTACGTAAGTATGTATTTATGTATGGGTGCCCGTCCGTCCGAATACCGCATCTGTCCGATTCATAGAACGTAGGACTGTGTACACAAATAGGAAGCATAATTATGAATGTGTTTGGACTGGCGTGGATAATGGATTAGATGGGTAGAAAGCATCATGGCCTACTAATGAACGGCATGTGGTTCTTTTAGTGATAGCTCTGATATTAATAAGCTGAAGGTTAGAAACACTTCAATATCTTAGTTTGTAAACTAAATATGAATTTGCATTTTATCTGTATTCTCTTAGAAGCAACGGCCTCTTTCGGACGAATGTATCCGGTATTTGACAAAATCACTAAAAGAAACGCCCTGTATGCAGTCGTCATCAGGATCGGTGTGGGGTATTGATATCTGTGCAGCTGTATCTGTCGTTCGGGTAAGTGCGGTTAATTTGAAGATTCTTGTAGTGCTTGGATTGGATCGTGAGTTCAGTCTCCGGGTAGGTAGGGCCCCCAGATTTACTGTTGCATTGGGCTCAGAAAGGTCTTTAAACAGCCCGGTTCATCAGTAGACTTTACAGAGCATGCATTAACAAAGACGGACAAGTTATTGCACCTGAGTGTACACTTGATAAATTCTGCAGAGTGCAACATCAATCTACCAATTTTTAACAATGAACAGAATTCCCCCCTCTCAAACAAAGCACATGTTGACATCAGATAGTGTACATACATACATACATACCTACCTACCTACCTACCTACCTACCTACATACATACATACATACATACATACATACGTACGTACAACCAGGTGCTTTCACTGGAAACCCTCTGCACACGACAGTAACCAGCACTTCCTGCTGAGGAGAAAGGGCTTCGAATCTTAGTAGTGGAGATAGAAATAACGAAATGATTTCACGGCTGTAGGAACCACATCCTCTTATGAAGAATTTCTGGTAAAGTGGGGGCATTACTAAGCTTCCCACAAGTTAATGCTTATGTTTATCGTCTGACAGGTTTTTTTTTACTAGCAGTGTGTCTCGATAAGCGTAAACAGGCAGAAGGAATGCTACAAGAATCAATAGGTGTAGGTATCAGTCAACAGCACAACAATTTCTACAAAGATGTTTAATAAAGGATGGTAGTAACTACATGTTTCGGCCTATTCCGGCCATCATCAGGTTTTCATTCGAAAGTATGGTGGTGGTGGTCCTATAAAGCACCACCACCATACTTTCTGATGAAAACCTGATGATGGCCGGAATAGGCCGAAACATGTAGTTACTACCATTCTTTATTAAACATCTTTTTAGAAATTGTTGTGTTATTGACTGATACCTACACCTTTTGTTTATATATACACAACGGGGATGGCTTATTTCAGAAGAATGCTACAAGAAGGTAAAAGGAATAAAAGTGACGAAAGAAAGAATGGTGCAGATAGAAAGTAATAAAATAAAGAAGAGACAGAGGAATAAAGAAAGCGAAACTGCAAAACCCATGTGCCAAAGATTAATTAATGGGTGCAGAAGGCATGCGACTGGAGGCAGAGCAGTTTGTGGCTTGAACACACGAGAACTTCTACAACAGCTGTCAGTCTCGTACTTACTAACAAGTGACAAATCTACCAGCTGATCACGACACGGGATCATGTCGTGAAATTACCTCGACAAAGAGCCAAAATGCGCGTACTTCACTAAACAAACGCGGTCCTTATTCAGTGGGTCTAATAAAGCTGTTTCGTTGTTGTGGTTCAGTTTAGGGTTCTTGCGGGTAAGACTTCACCCTTGGTCCTTAAACCGGCTATTTCGACTGATGCTCTTCATGGTTGTTCTCAGTCCCTCCAGAAAAATGTCCATATAGTACCCTAAGTTTGGGAAGTAACTGCTGCCCTTCACATACTATTTTATTATTCACTAAACACCTATCGTTCAACGCTATGTAGTCCGAGCAATTGGAAGCATCTTAAAACCAAATCAAATAAATGAAATATTTACTAGTTTTCTACCGCTTGTCTGGGAGAGCAGAAATTTTTTGATGTTCAGTTTAGTTATTTGATTGGCTGGTTAATTGATTGGTCAGCACTTTAGAAACTTCGCATGCCAACTTGGAATAATTCATGAGTGTTCATTATCACTACCTTCTTATGTTTCAATACCCTAAACGAAATAATTTTGAGAAGACTACATGAGTCAGTTACTGCCACAACACGAAGACTACATGAGCCAGTTACTGCCACGACACGAAGACTACATGAGTCAGTTACTGCCACAACACGAAGACTACATGAGTCAGTTACTGCCACGACACGAAGACTACATGAGTCAGTTACTGCCACAACACGAAGACTACATGAGTCAGTTACTGCCACAACACACAGCAGGTCGTTATTTTACGGTTAAAGCCGTCAACTTTGTTACTATCACACAAAGTTGCACGGACGCCATGTTGTTACTGTTGTGCAAAGCGTCAGAAATTACAATTTCAAGATCCGACGACTGGTTATTTGGTGATAAGTGGCGAAATTTGGTGATAAGTGGCGAAATTTGGTGATAAGTGGCGCTATTTGGCGATAAGTAACGCTATTTGGCGATAAATGGCGCTATTTGGTGATGAGTGGCGAAATTTAGTGATAAGTAGCGCTATTTGGTGATGAGTAACGAAATTTGGTGATAAGTAGCGCTATTTGGTGATAAGTAGCGCTATTTGGTGATAAGTGGCGAAATTTTGTGATAAGTGGCGCTATTTGGCGATAAGTGGCGCTATTTGGTGATAAGTGGTGCTATTTGGTGATAAGTAACGCTATTTGGCGATAAGTGGCGTTATTTGGTGATGAGTGGCGAAATTTGGTGATAAGTGGCGCTGTTTGGCGATAAGTGGCGCTATTTGGTGATAAGTGGTTCTAATTGGCAATGGGTGGCACTATTTGGAGATAGGTGGCACTATTTGGTGGTAAGTGGCATTTTTTTGGGCAATTAGCAGCATATTAGGCAATATATGGCACTATCTGGCAATAAGTGACACTATTTGGCGTTTACTGACCGCCTCTGTGGTCTTGTGGTCAGAGTTTCTGGCTACAGATACACAGGTCCCTGGTTCGATCCCCGGCGCTACCAGATTTTCTGAGTAGTAGTGGGTCTGGAACGGGGTCCACTCAGCCTCGTGAGGTCAATTGAGGAGTTACTTGAATGAAAAAAGTAGCGGCTCCAGGTCTAGA